>ERZ1034710.123-NODE-123-length-34728-cov-6.853171_pt1 | contig 34728 bp, 38 predicted proteins | sample MGYA00520597_ERZ1034710 | MGnify/ENA primary metagenome ERZ1034710 (study PRJEB33766, sample SAMN09781714) | gut metagenome | biome: gut microbiome | host: Homo sapiens | place: Madagascar | study: EMG produced TPA metagenomics assembly of the PRJNA485056 data set... | reverse complement strand
GAAAATGTACTTCCTGCCATGCTTGTGTGAAGATGTGCCCTGTCGGAGCCATTACACAGAACTATGTAAAAAGCTAGAACATAAGATATAGACTGCAATGAGTAGAAACAAGAATATCATCTTTGATGTAGGAAAAGTAAAAAAGTACTATTTTGTTATATTACGAACGAAATGCGGAAAAGCCACTTCTCCTAATTCTGGTGCGTATTCAAAACCTTCGTAACTGAAGGCTGCCAATTCTTCTGGAGTAGTAAGTTGGTTGCTTAGAATATATCTTACCATAGCTCCACGGCAGGATTTAGCCCACACAGCCTGCATTTTCAACCTACCATCCTTCTGGCGAACATAAAAGAGGGGCTGGATGACTTTCACTTCCCTGCAAATTCTCTTCCAATCAAACAGATGTTCATATTCTGCCGTAGAGAGATGGATAAGTATGCCATCGTCAGCTTTCACACTGTGGATAAGAACATCGGTCAGTTTATCTTTCCAAAATTGATTGATCGGCTTGTCGTTTGTAGCTTCAAGCGTCACGCAATGCTCCATACGATAAGGCACGATGCCATCCATCGGCCGAAGCAATCCATAGAGAAAGCAGGTAATCCAGAGATGTTTCTGGGCATACTGCAGGGATTCTTCTCCCAAAGTATTGGCGCGTAGATGCTTATACGCCTGTCCATTGTAGGAAAGTATGGCAGGCATCTTCTCTGCAGCCATAAAATTACGATAGCGTTTCCAGTTTTCAGAAGCTATCTTGTGGCTGCAATCAAGTTGCCTAGCCAATTCCTCTACGTCCAGCTTAGCCATTTCTGCAGCCAACATTTCAGCCACAGATTGGAAAAGTGGCTTTGAAACAGCTGTCCTATCTGCCTTATCAAACATGATTTTGGCATTTGCCAATAATATCTGCATAATACGTTTATTTTAAAGGGTAACATGAATAGGGCTCTATTGATGCTTTTTGTCAAGTAAGGCCATCTGCTATATATTCAATCTCAGCACAGAACCGTTTTTGCCTTCGCCTTCATAATCTGCAGAAAGCGGAAGTTGACAGCAGAGGTTGCTGATTTCTGTTTCATCCAGGTGTTCTGTAAGCTCCAAATGGAATCCATCACTTGTTTCGTGCAAATCCCAGACTACCTGACCACATGCATTGACTGCAGTGATGATGGTATCTTGAAGTTGCCATATTTCCGTGTAGTCTCTCATCCTTTCCCCCTACTCCCACTCAAAATTTTCTGTTCCTGCACCAATTTCAAAGTGAAGCTTGGCGATGCCGAGATCCATTTGGGTATATCCTACCATCGAGAAACCTTTCTTGGCAAGAACTTTTGCCTTGCCTCCGACTCCTGGGCTTTCCTGAGATTGAAGGAGGAACGAGAACTTCTGTTGATTGATGGCTGTTGGAGCTAGAAGAGCAGCTTCCACGCCCTTTCTAAACCATGAAGGAGAATCGCCGGTTGCATTGCTCACCTGTTCAATGGTCTTGATTTTGTGACTGGCACCTTGCGTCTTACCATATCCCAAGGCAATCATACATGCCAACTTCTCCCCTTCTTCAATATGGTAAGCTTCCTTCACCTTTCGATAACTTAATCCAACCCAGCAGGTATTGAGTCCCAAGGTTTGAGCAAGCAACACAAGCTGTTCGCCATAATATCCAATACGCTCATCGAGATCATCAGCCTTCTTGCCAGCCATTACGAGATAGTTCTCCACACCATGGAATTTTCCATAGGACATGATGCCTGTGAATGCCTTGGTTTCTTGGGTAACTAGTTGTATGTGTAGTCCACCCTCTTTGTTGCACTCCCCGATTTTTACTTCGAGTGCTCTAACTACCTCTGTTGAAAGAGGTTTGTGTATGTAATTTCGTACACTATGTCTTTGTTTGATAGCTTCTTCTATTGTCATGACTTCTTTGATGCAATTTGCCTGCAAAGATAAGGAAAAAAACAATATTAATGGCAAATAATCAAGAAAAATCGCACTAACATATAATTTTTTTAAAAAGGAACATGATATCGTACCTTTTCTTGCGTAATCCAGAAATATTTGTTATCTTTGCACGAAAAGTACAATGTAATACACTACTTTGTATGAAAATTCGAGAAGTAATGAAATTGCAGCGTATGGTTTTGGGTATTACCCAGCAAGACCTCGCTGACATGTCTGAGGTAGCCATTTCTACCATCAAGCAGATAGAGAGCGGTAAAGGCAATCCTTCCCTATCGACGGTTGAAAAAATCATGGATATACTTGGCATGGAGGTTAAATATGAGATTCGTCAAACAGTTTAAGTACAGTAAGGATACTCTTTCTTCCTTGCCTGCCGGGGTTGAGCATTTGACCAACAATTCATATTTGAATGACATGATGAAATGAACCTATTTGTGCATCATTAAGGAAAGAATCCATAGATTCAATCGTAAATCTGAATGAGAAAGATGAAACTGACATATATATTCCATAGTGGTTTTGCAGTGGAGACACACTCCTGCATATTGGTTTTTGACTATTGGATGGATCCTGCCAATTGCTTGCCGGAGATTCTATCCAAGGGTAAGCCTGTGTATGTTTTTGCAAGTCATTTCCACGAAGATCATTTCTCTAGAGAAATATTTTCTTGGAGAAAACACTTTCCTCATACCCCGATGACTTACATTCTCTCCAAGGATATCATTCGGCATCGTAGATGTCAGAGAGAAGAAGCAGATGTCTTGATGGTTAAGGGAAACTCATGGTGCGACAAAAATATAAAGGTCATTGCTGCCGGAAGCAATGACAGTGGCGTGTCATGGATCGTAGAGGTTGAAGGGAAACGTATCTTCCATGCTGCAGATTTGAACAATTGGTATGCTAGATTCTTGACAGACGACTATAAGGGTGGAACTATCTGGAGCTTTGAGTTTGGTGAGATAGACCCACTAAAAGACGAGAAGCAATACTTGGGTGAACTGGAAGACATCAGAAAAATAACAGATTGCTTTGATGTAGTCATGTTTCCTGTGGACGGCCGCATAGGTAATGGATATACCCGTGGTGCAAGACAGTTCATCGAGCAATTCCAGACAGGATTGTTTGTCCCTATGCACTTTGTGGCAAGCGGTTTCAAGAGTGCCTGGCGTATGAAGGAGTTCACAGATGCCAAGCAAATCCCGTTTTGGAAGATCGAGCGTGAGGGACAATCGTTAGACATACAGAATTAAAAATAGCATCATCATCATTGAAATAATCAGCATGAATACATTGCATAGTTATCTCATATATTATCTACTTGTCATCAATGCTGCCACATTTATCATATATGGTATAGACAAGTATAAAGCCAAGAAAGCCAAATGGCGTATTTCGGAGGCAACGCTTCTGACAATGGCAGCTGTGGGAGGAAGTATTGGAGCCTGGTTGGGTATGAAAGCCTGGCATCATAAGACGCTGCATCGGAAGTTCAAATACGGAGTTCCTATTATCCTGCTCATCCAGATAGCGCTGATGATATACTTTCACTTGAATCATTAACAATTCATTTAAACATTCATAAGATACAATGAATCCAATTGATATAGCACTTAGCATAGCAACAAAAGCCCATGCCGGTCAACTTGACCGAGATGGCTATCCAGCCATTCTTCATCCATTGACAGTGGGACTGATGGGACATACAGACGAAGAGAAAATGGCAGGTTTTCTGCATGATGTAGTAGAAGACAGTCCTTATTCCTTTGATGATTTGCTTCATGAAGGAATCCCTACAGGCGTGGTGAATGCCATTCGCCTACTCACGCATAAGAAAGGAACAGATTATTATGATTACGTCCAAGGTATCATAGACTCTCAGAATCCCATTGCCCTGCAGGTGAAATACAACGACCTCCAGTATAATTTTGAACGTGGCAAGGCCTATCCAGACCTTCAGAAGAAGCATGGAAAGGCACTGGAAATGGTAAAGGCAGCCATTGAGGAATGCTCAAAGGTTGACATCTATCATGCGCCTGATGACAAGAAGACAGAAGTGGGCATCTTTGCCTGCGGATGTTTCTGGGGAACGCAGCATCAGTTTCAGAAACAGCCTGGGGTAATCAATACCCTGGCTGGTTATACCGGTGGCAAAGAGGCATTCCCTTCCTATGCTGATGTTCGAGACCATAAGACACATCATGTAGAAGCCATCATCGTGGAGTTCAATCCCGAAGAGGTATCGTACGAGAGCCTATGCAAACTTTTCTTCGAGATTCATGACCCGGCACAGACTGATGGCGTAGGTCCTGACCTCGGTCCACAATACCGCAGCTGTATCTTCTATCGTAATGAATCCCAGAGGCAGACGGCAGAAAGGGTGATGCAATTGCTTCGCAACAAGGGCAATGAGGTGAATACCCTCCTTTTACCCGAGGAGACATTCTATATTGGCGAAGCCTACCACCAGCACTACTACGAGAAAACCGGCGGTGAGCCATATTGCCATGTGAGAGCAAAGAAGTTCTGAAAATGACTTAATGAATAACAAATATAAACAACGAAATATGAAACTTAACAAAATCCATCATGTAGCCGTGATTTGCTCCGACTATGAGAAATCCAAGCATTTCTATACAGATGTGCTCGGAATGAAGATTGTGAGTGAAAACTATCGTACGGAACGTGACTCATGGAAAGCTGACTGCTGGCTTGATGACAACTATGTCATCGAGTTGTTCTCCTTCCCTAACCCACCTGCACGTCCTTCCTATCCGGAAGCAGCCGGTCTGCGCCATCTTGCTTTTGAGGTAGATGATCTTTCGGAGGCAATTGATGAACTTGACAGTAAAGGTATTGCGCATGAACCTATACGCACGGATGAATATACAGGCAAGCGATTTGTATTCTTCAGTGACCCAGATGGTTTGCCGATAGAACTGTATGAAAAATAAAGATTTCGTTTAATCGCAGTTGAAAGAATGCAGCAAATAAACATTCAATATTACAGCTCGACATGCGGTGAAATCATCCTGGCATCGTCAGATGACGAATTGTGTCTTTGTGAAATGTATAAGAGAGTATTAACAAATGGAACAAAAAGAAAATAAACAAAAAACACAAGCTGCTGAGGAGCAGGTATCCTGCCCACCTCAGCAGCCAATGGAACCACATCCTTTCATTTCTGTCATACCGCTGGCAGTACTTATCACCCTCATCGTCATGGTTGTCAAACTCTTCCCTGATGATGCCCTGGCGGGTGCCTCTCAGGTGGCCCTCATGATAGCCACAGCAGTATGCGTAGCACTCGGCATGGGAATCTATAATATGAAATGGAATATCTTCGAGGAGATGATCAAAAAGACCGTGGGCGATGCCGGAGTATCTATTCTGATCCTGCTGCTCATCGGAATGATGTCAGCTACCTGGATGAGTTAAATTCAGGAGGCTTATTTGACAAGGAGTTTAGAGTAACAACTTGCCAGCTTCCGCACCTCAAACCTTTCACATACCCCAAAACGCAAAAAGTTCCTCGCCTTTTGGCGAGAAACCTCCTAAACCAGCCTATAAAGATTGATAAGATCTATACCCTTAGCCCTGGCATTTCTGCAGGTATAAAAAGTACCTCCCATAGGCTTGCCATCAAAATAGGCAATGATACCGCTTACATGATCCAACATGTAATCATTGCGCTTCAACAGACACCCATTGTAATATCCTTCACTCAGAAGAATCTCCTCATCAGCCTTGGAAAGGATGCCCTGATACCTCTGACGCTGCTGATAAGCCCACCTCTCACTCTGTCCCCGATAAGGAATAACGGCAATCAATTTCAATTCCGAAAGCTCTTCCTTGAGCTTGATGACCTCCTCGGCTGCCAACATGTCAAAGCCCATCGCCATGCCCGAGACAAAGTTTCTGAACCCCAGCATGTAAAGCAGCCTAATCTTTCCCCTCACCTGCCGTCTAAGCTCCGGAACCTTTTCCGGAGCAATAGAGCGATGCCCCGTAAAGGCAACGCTCTGTGTCTTGCTCAAAATCAGTTTCATACCTTATTATATTTATAATGTGTTCTTGCCAAAAACAGACCTCCCACCACTTGAGCCCCATGCTTCTCCACTTCCTCGGCAAAAAGGGCATAAGAGCCGCCGGTGGTGATGATGTCATCAAAGACGAGTACCTTCTTACCCTTGAAGAAAGCCCTATCAAAGTCCATGATGCTCACCTTGGAAATCTCCTTCTCTCCTCCTCATCTGCGTTCATGAATCGCCAAGCGGTCCTCCATCAAGATAAGATGGGAATAACCATTCTGAATACCGCTCAATCTGCTCACCTCCTTGCAGAACTCCTTGTAGCGGCTTCTGTTCACTTCCTGACGACTAGCAGGCACGCAAAGGAAAACCATGTCCTTCACCTCCTCGCCATACTCTTTCTTCAAGTAGGAATCCACCATCTGCGCCACCTGCTTGTAGGCTTCATCCCTAGCGTCCTTGAAAGCATAGATAAGCTTTCTTGCTTCCTTGGCATCCTCACCCACATTGCGGATTCTTGCCGGAAAATACTTCAAGAAGAACCCCTGCTTCTTGCTCAACTGGGCTTTCATGCCCTCATCTATCACTCTTGCCATAAAAATTCCATTTAAAAAGTTATCTGTTCAAATGGTTCGGAGTCCAAACCTCCACTTCCCATTCATACCCCACATTGTTACACTGACTTTGGTTCATCCGTCTGATGTCCTCGGCTTGCTCCTCCGTAATGGGTTCGCTGTCCAACTTCATCAACTTCTTGATACTTGCCTCCTTGCTAGTCCCGATGTAAATCAAGTCCTTGCTCTCATGGGAGTTCCAATTGTCTGTCCGATAAAAAAGAAATACTTCCATCTTGTCTCATTTAAAAGTTCAACACTCAAAAAATTATTCTGGATTTCCTGATTCACTGCCTTTTCAAGCTTTTATTTTCAGAAGAATCCGAGCTTTTTTTTATAATCATTCCGGCATAACCGTCATCACTTTAGCCTTTTTACGTGCTAAAAGAATGGAAGTCCCAAGGTCAGTAAGCCAAACAATCGGTCAAGAATCTTTTTTAGAATACCCAATCTCTGATTGTGGAAGCCTGCTACAAAAAGATTCTTAGCCGATAACAAGGTGGTGTTTGGTGCCTGAGAGGACTTCACATACCTTTGCAAAGTAAAAAGCCCAAGGTGATGGCTACCGGCTAGAAAAGATAAAAAGTGAGGATTATTCTCCCCAAAACAAAATGGAACCATAGATGCAACCACTATCAAACCCATAAGACAATGTATTTTCCCACTATGTCCAAAGGACACTGCGGGAAAACTTTCCTATCTCCCTTCAGCCTCCTGACGGATTAGACCCCATTCTGTCAGGTGGCAAGGTAGCATGCCAAGGCATACTCTACCTTGGGGCTTCAAGACATGTCATGCATTTGAAGGAGAACATCATATGTGCGTCCCGGAATGAATGGTCAAGCGTGAACTACCCATGAAGGTGGGAAGAAGGTCCACCATCGAGGGTAGTTCACCCTTCACCAGAAATGAAGAGACCTCCTTGATATGCATGACATCAGCAAGAGATGGTTCAAAAGGCAATATACCTTCACCCAAATACCGCCAACCTATCTCTTGCTGATATAGACAACCCCAAAATCATCAGCCATAAACATGATATATTCTGTTAACCCAAAGGAAAATAGACAAAACTCTCTATGTCAGCGCCTACAAAAAAAGAACAAGGTCGATGTAAACAGAACTGGGTTCAATAACACAAAGAATGTATGACATCACCCCATAGTAGAAGTCAAAAGAACGTATATAGGCTCCATGCCCTAAAAAATCCTCCTAAAGGAGTGAGTTTCTCAGAATTTATTCGTACTTTTGCCATGCCGTTTGAAGCCATGACTCTCAGACATGGCAAAATCCTGAGCAACTATCAGTGACCAGGAAATAAATGAAACATTAAAATATAGTGCTACAGCTATCATAATAGAAACATCTTTAAAAAGCAAAAATAGATGAAAGAACCCATAAAAATATCTGCATCAGACAGAATTCTCTTTGTAAACATCAAAAGATCCTTCCACTGTACGGACAGACATAGTGAATACTATCGCCCATCAGCATATGAAGCCACCAGAAAATACTGGCGAATCTCCAAACAAAGACTTTCCAAGATCTCACTCGTGGTAGGCCATGTCGATGGAATCGTGAAAGAAGTGATCGTTCCCGAAAAATGGCATTTGTCAACAGACCCTAGATATCCCAACAGATACGAATGCATAGGAAAGGAACTAGATGACTCTCCCTATCTCAACAAGGATGCAAGCCAGCTCATAACCATTGGACAAAATCCAGTAGCATATTACAATTGTGATTAGGTTTCATTACAAGAGTGCAAGCTTTGTACTGTATAAGACACTTTGAAAATGCATCATTTTTTGTATTTTTGCTTTGGAAATACATCGTAATCTGAGAAATTTTGGTTTGGAAATGCATCAGAATAACTGATTTTTTGGTTTGGAAATGCTTATTTTTTGCTTGTTTTGTTTGGATTCTTGAAAATAAGTTGTATCTTTGCGGCATGTTTTTAATGCATTTGATTTCTGAAAGCTATCTTTCAATATGATCATTTGGATAATACATAACCATATTATTAAAGATAAACTTATGTTTGAAAGAATCGCCATCAAATATCTTCGCCAATGGGCGAAAAAGGAAGATCGTAAGCCGCTGGTTTTGCGAGGGGCTCGACAGGTGGGTAAGACAACATTGGTAAAGTTGTTTGCCAAGGAGTTTGATACCTATATTTATATGAACCTGGAGGAGAAGGAATATGCTGAGCTGTTTGCTGCAGACTATTCTTTCGAAGATGTATTGGCTGGAATTTATCTCAAAGCTAATGAACCGATGGATTTCGGAAAGCGCACCTTGATTTTTATCGACGAGATACAAAATGAGCCGAAGGCAGTGCAAACCTTGCGCTACTTCTATGAGAAGCATCCTGAAATCTATGTGATAGCAGCGGGATCTTTGCTGGAAAGCCTGATGGGGCGACATATCTCTTTCCCTGTTGGCCGTGTAGAATATATGGCTTTGCATCCATGTACTTTCGTAGAGTTTCTTCGTGCCATGGGGCAGAAACAGATGGCAGACAGTATAGAAAACATGTCCTTGCCAGCTTCTTTGCATTCTTCGGCCATGGAGTGGTTCAAGAAGTATATGATTGTGGGTGGCTTACCCGAAGCCGTTGCCAATTATGCCAAGTATAAGGATATTGTCAGACTGAATGGGGTATTTAATGCGCTACTTTCAGGCTATCGGGACGATGTGGAAAAATACGCCAGTAAACCCAAGGAGCAAGATGCCATCCGATTCATTTTGAACTACGGCTGGACATTTGCAGCCCACCGCATCCAGTTTTCCAAATTCACAAGTTCTTCTTTTAAGGCGGCAGATGCAGGCAATGCTTTCCGGATATTGGAGAAAACGCTTTTATTGGAATTGGTATATCCTCAAACTACAGCATCATTTCCGATTTTGCCCGACTTGAAGAAGAGTCCTAAGTTGTTATGGATAGATACGGGCTTGGTGAATTATGTCGCAGGCATGCAGGAAGATTTGCTTTTCAGCAAAGACACCGATGAACTTTGGAATGGTGATATAGCAGAGCATATTGTAGGTCAGGAATTGTTGGGTTCAACGTTTATCTTTGGCGAGAAAAGAATGTTTTGGGTACGTGAAGCCAAGAACTCTCAGGCAGAAATCGACTTCCTGATAAGATACAGATCGCACCTGATTCCGATAGAAGTAAAGACCGGCAGCAATGCCAAACTGCGTTCCTTGCATCTCTTTATGGATGAATCGAAAGAGAAGGTGGCACTGCGTCTCTGGAATGGCCCGATGACATCGGATACCGTTACGACTCTGAAAGGTAAGTCTTTCACTTTATATAATATTCCGCTATATTATGCCGGTTATCTGGAAGTATTCCTGGATAGTATAAGCAATACCATCTGAGACCGATGCATTCGTCCATAGGTTGATTTATGGTGAAATTCTTGGCGTTCATGCTATTGAGACAATCATGCTGCAAGAGCCCGGAGAGTGGAAACCAAGCTAAGGTTTAGATTCCACTCTCCTCTAAGGATGCCCTACAGAATTCTTCTATTCTCCGATTCCGCTTTCTCAAGAAATCATATTCAGCCTCTATCCAGGCAAGATATTCACTGGCAGAATGAGGATAAGGATTCTTCTCAAAGAAACTCTCACCCAACCACAAGTTGACCTTCTCATAATGCTCATCCACACAATCCTGCAAGAAGAAAAAGTCCACAAATCCCTTGAAGTCAACAAAGAGATCAAAGAATTCCTTATCCCTTTCCATGGCTCTTGACAGAGGACTGGTACCTCCCTGATAATATCTTCTGATGCATTCCAAGGTGTAGTCCCATCGGTCACAGATACGCTTGTTGCAACCACGGGCACAGTTGAAACTATACCTATGCTGCGGAAACAGCATCATGCCACCTATCGTGTAGAAGTCCCTAACATACTTCTCCACGAAAGAATGATAGTCAGATAGTAGGCGTTGCGTGATATCTCGTATTCGTTCTGTCTGCTTACGTTCCTTAGCTTGGCTATCGCATAGTCTGTCTCTTCCTCACTGAGCTGCGGGCCAAAAGAAACTCTTGTAGGTCGATTTCTATGATTGGGTCTGTCCATTTTCTGTGGAGTTTTGCCCCCATGTGTATATGTCTGTCTTTCTTCTTCAAGAAGTTTCACGAATGGCATCTCAAAATCGTCCTCATAAAAAATGCCGTTGTTTGCCATGTCCTTTTTTTGTGTTATTTTGACCACATAGTGGTGTTGCTCTTTATTCTGCTTTCTGCATCTCGAAGTTGCTTCCGGCATCTTCGGAGCTGCTTTGTATGTCTGAAACGTTGCTCTCAATGTCGTCGATTCTGCTCTCGATATCTTCGAAACGGCTTTTTATCTTTGAAGTGTTGCTCTCAATGGCGTCTATCACGTCGTAGCCGGTGCTTCTTACATGTTTTTGCGTCAGGCTTATCTGTATCGTGTTGTAGATGCACAATACTAACGCTGCCAAGGCGGTGTATGGCAACGCTTCTTTTATTATCTTATGTATCTTTTCTAATGTCTCTTTCATAACTTTTTCTCCTAATGAATTGATGAGTCCACTTTTCAAGTGGACTCTTATATTATATTTGTAATTGTCGTATAACGAACTAATCATCATTACCAGGAATACGTCTCCACACCCATTTTACACCCTTCCATCCGTCAGCAACATGCTTTGCCAACAAGCTAGCCAGAGGGTTTTTACTCAGAAGTAAAACCATGAACCTTCAATCTGGTTGCAGTATCTGGTCTATAAACCCAATATCAATGACCGCCTACACGTTCCACACCTCATATCCCATATTCTGGGCTATCTGGAACAACGGACAGAAAGTCTGCTGATATGCCGCCAGGAACCGTTCACGATTCAACTGTAGCAGATCTCGTGGCGTATAACCTAGCGAAGTGAAGTCTTCCAGAGCACTTTCTTTCTTGCCTGCACCCAGATATATCCTGATTGCTTCCCGATGTTCCTCTGCAAGCTTTGGTAGAAAGTGTCTTAATCCTTGTTGTAGTGGAAGATGGTCTCGTACATACCAGCTTGCTGATGGTTCTAAAGCAGTGACTAAAGGGCTTAATCCTTGTTGTAGTGGAAGATGGTCTCGTACCTACACGAAATCTCTTAGAGATTTATGTACTCATCAAGTCTTAATCCTTGTTGTAGTGGAAGATGGTCTCGTACGTTATTATCCCAGAGACTAATGGTCAGGCTTAATGCGTCTTAATCCTTGTTGTAGTGGAAGATGGTCTCGTACAATGTTGGTGTTATTGATTCAAAAGACGAATCAACGTCTTAATCCTTGTTGTAGTGGAAGATGGTCTCGTACTTGGTTTACAAACTCTGCCAAACACAGATTTAGTGTCTTAATCCTTGTTGTAGTGGAAGATGGTCTCGTACGTTGGTAATGTCTTTGCGTCAGTTTATGCACGTAGTGTCTTAATCCTTGTTGTAGTGGAAGATGGTCTCGTACACCAGTTGAAAGAGTTGAACAAGATTCGCAAGAAGTCTTAATCCTTGTTGTAGTGGAAGATGGTCTCGTACTAGGAAATCTTTATTACGATTGCAACGGAGAGTCATGGAGTCTTAATCCTTGTTGTAGTGGAAGATGGTCTCGTACGTAGTAATTGAAGCCATGATTGAAAAGACCAAAAAGTCTTAATCCTTGTTGTAGTGGAAGATGGTCTCGTACTAATTGTGAAATAAATAAGTTGAACCCAAATTGGGGTCTTAATCCTTGTTGTAGTGGAAGATGGTCTCGTACAATGAGTCTGATACTGAGCTAGGCGATGACATGTCTTAATCCTTGTTGTAGTGGAAGATGGTCTCGTACCTGTGCTAAGTATCTCAATGAGAAAAGTGTTACCGTCTTAATCCTTGTTGTAGTGGAAGATGGTCTCGTACTTAAATCTTTTAGACTTACACAAATTGTACGACAAGAGTCTTAATCCTTGTTGTAGTGGAAGATGGTCTCGTACTAGTTTGTTTTATCAATTAAACATTACAATTATGGGTCTTAATCCTTGTTGTAGTGGAAGATGGTCTCGTACTACGTATTGCTTATGCTGTCGATGATGCAAAGGATGGTCTTAATCCTTGTTGTAGTGGAAGATGGTCTCGTACTAAATAAGGAGAACTTGTTATGAATAAAATTGTAAAGTCTTAATCCTTGTTGTAGTGGAAGATGGTCTCGTACTCGACCTTATAAGACTATTCTGATTATCAATAAGTTAAAGAACTCTACTAAACAATTCTTCACTTTTCTTAACCGAAAATTAACTATTTCTTAGCGAGTGCAAAGGTACGACTATTTTTCGAGATATGCAAGCCAATTATTCTTAAATATTTAAGTAAATATGCTCTTGGTATTAACACCTCTTCACAAACATCAACCATCCCAATACCCCACAAAACAAAAGCACCACTTTAAACAGCTCATAAAGCCATTTTAAATGGTGCTTTCAAATACTATATCTCAGACAAGACATCCTCAATTCCATCCAATAGCTGCTCTACCCTACCTATAATCGTCTGAGCAGAGAAAGGATTGTCTTTGAATCCAGCATGATTGTAATCGTTGCGTAATTCAACCACCTGCTGCAAGATTGTCACAAACTCCTTATTCCCCCAAACACTATCATCTGCCAGGATTTTCGGAACGAACTCATTAGTAGTCTCCAGACCACCAGTATTCTTATTCTGTGTTTTGATAGCAATGCAGCTGAACACTGCATCGCGACAAACCTTATTCCGATAGTCAAGCTGATAATGACAACACAGAAAAGTACCCAAGCCCTCTTCCAACATGGTAGTAGCCTGCTGATAAAGCTTGTTGGCACAGCACCACTTGGCAGCCTTGATACAGTTCAGAACATTCTCCTTGGCATCAAAATCATTCAACGATTGCTTGATCTTCTCAAAGATAGGCCTGAGCTGAACAATCGTCACTTTCTGTATTCCACCAGCAGTGCGCTTGAGATTCCTCACGTTCTTGCTATCCACAATGGCATACCCACGACAGGTGGTTCGTTCCTCCACCATCTCCTTCAACTTCCTGATAAAGGCACGCAACATCTCTGTGTCCTTAGTGCGGGTTTCTGCATTCTTCAAGATTGGGAGAAGTGAGGATTCCGACAATTCATAGAGCTTCTGAACCTGACCATATCGCAGATAATCAGAAGCAGCCAACGTCCAGTCCTGCAAAACAGAAAGAGGAAGCAGATCCATGATAGGTGCTATGTTGCTTTCCTTGTCACGAGCCTCGTAATTACCATAAAAGATAGCCTTCACCTTCACATTCTTGAGCAACTTGGCATAGTTGACAAGCACAACCAGTAGCATAGGAAGATAACGGAAACTGTTGGTGATGTCAAGATACAGCTCGTCACCCTCCTGAAGTTCATCAAAGATAACCTCAAATATCTCCCACATCTGCTCACTGTCCTTGCCATCCGGAATAGCTATATCCTGATAGGAGAGATTCATATCCTGCAATATCTTTTCCAATCCCTGATACACAACCTCCTTCTTGAGCTTGGCACAGAAACGAGTCTCCAGATTCTTATCCCAGTTGTTCTTCCGCGCCAAATCCGTCAGGAGCATAAGAACCAGGTCGTTTTCTCCTCCCCAGTTCTCCTGCTGCTGTAGATATTCGAGTAAACTCTTCTGCACAAAAAGAGTCTCACTTCCTGTGAAATCATCCTTTCGGTAGCGGCATGTCTCATAAAAAGCCACTCCCAAGACAGATAAAAAAACTCTTCTACCCATAAAACTTAATCCTGATAATTTTCAAGAGACTTCTTCAAATCATGAACAAGCTTATCTCTTAAACTCTTTGGCTCCATGACTGTAACCTTGCTTCCATATGACAAGATTTTGCTTCTCAGCTCAAAGTTGTCATAAACAGTTAAAGACACGTAAACATAATCCTTGTCTTCTTTGTGTTCAGAATCTATTTTCTGAGAAGTATGAATAGGCTTACTCTCTATGTAAGGATACTCACCACGGTCAATTCGCAACTTCACCTCTATAGGCTCAGCACCATCCGGTTTGGTTACACCTACAACATCCTCAAAATAGTCAGAAAAATCAATACCACACTCCTTGTAAGGAATATGCTGATTGGCCTCCATCTTGCGAATTCTATCCAAAGCCAGATTGTAGAGCTTTCCCTCTATCTCATCTCTGTGCCTGGTGGCAATGAGATACCAGCGCTGATTATACTGCTTGAGGAACTGAGGGAACACGGTCCAATCACGCTTACCTCTTCCTGGAACCTCATATTTTATATCCATGGTCTGATGCTGTATGATAGCCTTGAGCAAAGGCTCCAGCAAATCATGAGGCTTAATTTTACCATGAGACTCCAGTACTACCTTCTCAAAAGAAATAACAGGACGCTGCTGCTCATCATAGCCAAGAAACTTGTTGATTTCATCAGTCATGGTGGTCAAGGAAGACTCCAAACCCAATCCTAGGAAATCACCCAATGCTTCTTTTATCTTACGGAAATTGCATAAATCAACCTGGTTGACAACAGCATTGTTATTAATAGAAAAGCTCTCGTCAGCATACGTAAAGCACTGAAAACCATTAATAACGGTCATACGATAACTAATATCATTCTCCATTTCTATTTTTTCCAGGTCATATCGATAAGTACGATCCGTGAATTTCCTGTTCAGCCTCTGATTACAGTATTTCTGAATTTCCTTGATATTCATCGGATGGTCAAACCTGCGCAGACATTCATCTATGAGATTCAAGCGCTTCTGATATGTCATATTCTTTCCCATAATCCCCTTTATTACTTAATATATTTTCCCGCCGTAATAAGCGATGTTCTTAAACTTTCAATAATCTTGCCCGAAGAGAAATTACTCTCCAGGGCATGAGCCACGACATTTCGGTTTTTGGTAATCTCGAAATAAACACCTCTCAGCTCAAATGGTATGAATTCCTTGTCACTGCAAATCACATTCTTGATACTCTGTCGTTTATCCTTATCGAAAGGATTGTGATTTGCAGTCTGACATGCATAGGAAAGGATGCTCTCCTGCAAGGAAATCAAGGCTGCCGCATAGTTCATGTGCTTGAACTGCCACTGGGCCAGCTGATACTGAAAAAGCGCAGGATTCTGCTCTGTACCCTTGAAGTTATTCAGAAAATCCTTCACCACCGGCTTCACGATCATTTCAGGAAGCATAGAATCAAAATCCTTTTTCATCAAAGCTCTCAAAGACTGGGTCTCCTGAGAGATAGCATATAGATGGTTGAGATTCATCACATCCGAGAAATGCTTCAAACGATTGGTCACATCCGTGTCCTCCTGCTGAAGCAGACCTGCAATCTGATAGGCATTGCCATACTGCTTAAAGGCCATGGCTCCCACAATCCAGTCATTGAGCTTGAGGATTTTCTTCAGATCCACAATCGGAGCATAACCATACTCCTTGTTCATCTCAATCATGCTATAATATATATGAGAAATCTTGATATTCTTGCTGCTGACATTCTTCAGATAAAGAAGCAGGTTCATGATGGTAATAGGCAATGAACGGAAAGAATGGGTGACATCGACTATGAGTTCATCACCCGTGGAGAGCAACTTGTTCAACTGCAGGATGATGTTGATGTTCTCATTGATTTCCTCCTCATTCACACCATATCTTATCAATGCCAGATGTGCATCCTTTCCAATAGCTGCCTCTATCTCCTTGACATGCGGAATAAACAGATCACTCTTGCTGGTGGCAGCTTCACAATGCTCTGCTATCTCACAATACACATCCTCATCGATCACACCGCCGTTCTTCTCCTGAAAATAGCGATATACCTCTTCCCACATGCAATGGGCAGTACCGATCAAAATGACCTTGTCTATATTCTGAGTTTCATACAATGCAGCTGCCATGAAAGAGTATTCACCCAGGTTCTCTTCACCCAGATGATAGGAAGCCCTACGATATTCTCGGGCAGACTTCTCCTCTCCCTGTGCCCCCTTGTTCACCAGAGGCCCTGTACCGATGAATGATATAAGTACCTTTGACATAATATTATTGATTAAAGTTTTTAAATTTCTCTGGAAGTTCCCTTCTGGAAAGCGTACCAAAGCCCACACTTCCGCTTTTTCCCAGAGCAATGCCATCTGGCAGTTCCATGTTGCTGACAAACATCAGATCAAAAGTATCAAACTTCACATGCTTGTAGCTCTGTTCCCTTGTCTCCTTCATCTCCGTGATGGCACATTCAATCTGCTCATCGGCATGATAGCCGATGCCCTTCAGAAAGGAAAGGATGTTTCCTGTGATGACCTTCTCCAGAAAATTCACCTTGTCCGTAAGAGCCAGCATGGAATGATATTTCTTGAAGTTTTCATCAGTAAGACCGATATAACTGCTCAGATGATAAAGCTTAGGGGCATCTTCTATTTTGGGAAAATAAGGAGTAAGCGTACAATCCTGTACATGAAACTCCATCTCCTTCTTTCCAATCATGAGACTTATAGGAAACTTTCCCACCAGAGCCATCACTGCCATGGCTGCTTCTGCTATTCCAATCAGACAAACATGATTATCAATTACCTTGTACTGTACCAGGGGATATCCATATCTCAATCCATTTGCCTCATGATTGTGAAAACAGGGATTTTCCCTGCCTGCCAATTCCACGATGGCACCACGAAAACACCTGAGTTCAGTAGAGCTCAAGGTTTCCTTAAATCTCAAGATGGCTATGTTAGTTGCTTCCATTTCTTATTTTTTTGGCGAAAATACAAAAAAATATCCGATAAATAACATTTTCTTGAGGAAAAAATAGTTTTTACCATCTTTTTTTTATACTTTTACACCCACAACCGTAAAAACAAAATAACATGGAGAAAAACAAATACATATATGGAGCCTCCATACAGGGTATCCAGGGTTTTATCTTCTCAACCAACTCACTCAAAGACATCGTCGGCGGCAGCGAGCTGGTAGAAAAGATATGCACCACCCTCTTTGAATCCAACTACCTGCAAGGAGCTACCCGTATCATCAATGCAGCCGGCAACATCAAATGTGTCTATGATGATCTCCAGGAATGCGAGAAAACCGTCCTGGAGTTTCCTAAGACCGTGATGCTGGCAGCTCCTGGCATCACCATCAGCCAGGCTGTGGTAAAGGTAACGGAGGAAGAACTCAAGACTCACTTCGCTTCCTGCATGGACCTGCTGGAGAAAAAGCTGAAGATCCAACGCAACAAACCAGCCAGAAGCATGACCGTAGGTTTCATGGGCGTAGAACGTTCAAGAACCACAGGACTTCCTGCCATCACGCAGGAAAGTCAGGAATATCTGGATGAAGGAACACTAAAGAAACGCAACCTCTCCGTCGGAGGCAAGGCAACCATCAGCTTGGCAGAAAAGAGTTTCCATATCAAGAATCTCTCTCCTAAGAACATCGCCTTGAACATCGAGGATCTCACAGGCAAGAATGACTGGGTAGCCATCATTCATGCTGACGGTAATGGTCTGGGACAGATTCTGTCCAAATTCAGCAGCTCCATGGAAAAGCTGAAAGATTTCTCAGAAAAGCTGAACCAGGCTACCTGCCAGGCAGCCCGAGCCGCCTTCAAAAAAGTATATACCGCAGAAGATTATACACAAGAGTCAAGCATCTTCCCATTCCGTCCTGTAGTACTGGGTGGAGATGACATGACCATGATATGCAAGGCAAGCCTAGCCCTCGACTATGTAAAAGTCTATCTTGAAGAGTTTGAGAATGCTACCAGGCAGAAGCTAGGTGCAGATAACGGCCTCACAGCATGTGCAGGCATAGCCTTCATCAAGTCTTCCTATCCTTTCCACTACGGATATGACCTGGCAGAAACCCTCTGTACACAAGCCAAAATCGTTTCAAAGAATCCACTCATCCAGAAAGATGCCCCAAATGCACCATCGAGTGTGATGTTCTATAAGGTACAGGGCAGCTTCATAGAAAGCTACCCTAATATGATCCTGAAAGAAAAGACCCCACAAAAGGGACTTTCCTTCAACTTCGGACCTTATTTCCTGCACCAGACGGAAGAATACTGGACGATAGAAGAGCTGGAGGATACATGCAGCATTCTCAACGGCAAGGAGGGCAACGCCGCCAAGACCAGCATCAGAAAATGGATGACCGCCATGCACCAGAATACGGAAATGGCCAAGCAGGCAGCCGCTCGCAGCTATGCCATGCTCTCTGCTTCTACCAAGCAAACTTTCCAAAAGGCCACAACCCCACAGAAGAGAACGCTTTCAGAAGATGTTTTCTATCCTGCTGCGGATCTGCTGGACTTAAACACAATTCTCAACCAAAGAACAAAGGAAGGATAAAGCAATGAAAGACTTAACCATAAAAATAGAGTTCTTCTCACCATGGCACTGTGGGTCTGGCCTCTCTGCCGGTGCAGATGCCGATTCACTCGTCATCAAGGACACCAATGGTCTGCCATTCATTCCAGGCAAGACCATCAAAGGCCTCATAAGAGAGGCTGTAGAGGACTATGCAGCCCTCAGAGGTCTGGACATGGACTTGGAGAAAGCCTTCGGCAAAGCAGCTACTGCTGAAGAAGCGCTGCCATCCGGCACCCTGTTCTTCACCAATGCTACCCTCAAAGAGGACGAGGCTAAAAGCATCCTTTCCAACCATGTGGAAGATCTGCTATATATAAATAAGGTGGCAACAGCCATTGATGAGAAAAACGGAATCACCCAGGAACATAGCCTTCGCACCATCGAAACCACCATTCCATGCACGCTCTATGCAACAATCTTCTATGTAGATGATGACATGGAAAGCGTTTTGGAATCAGCACTTGGCTTCATCAAGCATATGGGAACAGGCAGAAACAGAGGCCTGGGCAGATGTAAATTCAGCATAGAGAAAGGAGGTAAGGCATGAAAACTCTTCAATTTAAATGTAAACTGCTCTCAGATGTCATTCTGAACCAACGAGCAGCCACAGAAGGAAACCAGGAATCCCTGACCTTCATTCCGGGCAACAGCTTCCTGGGCATCGTAGCCAAGGATTATATGAGCTTCCCTATCAAGGAGCAGACTGAAATCTTCCATAGCGGACATGTAAGATTTGGGGATGCACACCCGGCATCCAAGGATGCCAAGACAAGAAGCCTCCATATTCCGGCATCCCTCTTCTACCCAAAACTCAAGTCCTTGGGTGAAGAAAGCTATATCCATCATTTCTATAGCCGTTCAGATGACAAGAACGGTACCAAGGGGCAGCCACAGCAACTCAAACAATGCCGCGAAGGCTACTATGAGTTTGCAGAGAACGAGGCTAACGCAGTAGAGAGTCTGAAGAACTTTGCCATCAAGAGTGCCTATGACAGAACCCTTCGCAAGAGCAAGGACAGCCAGATGTTCGGATATGAAGGACTGGAGAAGGGAAGCGAATTCTATTTCTCTGTAGAGATAGACGATGAAGCCCTTGCCCCTATCATCGAGAAAAAGCTGACAGGAAGAAAACATGTGGGTAGATCCAAGACTGCACAGTATGGCCTCATTGAAATCACGAAGACTACCTTTGGGGAAATTCCATCAGCTCCATCCCTGTTCTCTATCAATGGAAACAGCTATATCACAGTCTATGCCGACGGCAGACTCATCTTCCTGGATGAAACGGGAACACCAACCTTCCAGCCAACAGCCCAGATGCTGGGACTCAATGGAGAAATCGACTGGGAGAAGTCACAGATCAGAACCTTCCAATATGCTCCTTGGAATGGCAAGCGCCAAACCAGAGATGCGGACCGTGTGGGTATCGAGAAAGGCAGCGTCTTCGTTGTCAAGCTCCATGAACCACCAACAGAATCACAACTTCCTTCCTATGTAGGCAACTATAAGAATGAGGGATTCGGTAAGGTCATCTATGGATGGAACCTGCTGCAAAAGGCAGGAGAAAACGGACAGACAAACCTCTGCCTCTCCCAGAAGACAAAAGCGCAGGCTACAGAGACAAGAGCACTGGAAGGAACACCGCTGCTGTCATTCCTGGCAAGAAAGAAGCACAAGAACAGTTCTTCTGTCTATATCTATGAGCAGGTGAACAATTTCGTCAGTAAGTACAAGCCATTGTTCTCACAAGGCAAATTCTCTTCTCAATGGGGTGCCATCCGCAGCATCGCCCTCCAGCATGCTACCATGAACGAGATTCTCCTTGAACTCTTCGACAAGAAGGAATTGAAAAAGCGAGAGCCGTCTCCAACAGATCCAAGAACCGAAGTCATAGAGTCAATCGGCTATATTACCCATGGAATCAAGGCCAAGGACTGGAAAACCAAGCAGAGAGACAGAATCCTCAGAGAGTTTATAGAGCAGATGGGTAACAGCCAGGAGTATGGAGACCTGTCTCAAAGAGCATTAGTGAACCTTGCCTCTGAAATGGCAAAAAAACAATAGAGCAATGCAGATAACAAAATATAAATATCGCATGATCGCGCGCATCACCCTGGAGACAACATCACCTCTGGCAGTAGGTAGCGGCGAGAAGGACATCATTACAGATGCACCCGTGGCTAGAGACGTGAATGACCTGCCATATATCCCGGGCACATCACTCATGGGCATCATCCGTCACAGCATGAAAGACCTGAAGGAGAGTGACTCCATCTTCGGATACCAGAAAGAAGATAAGGGAGAAGGCTCCAAGGTCCTCATTTCCGACGCACTGCTCCTGGGCAGCAACCAGAAGGCCATGGACGGTCTGAAAGACATAGAGCAGGATGAGTATCTCAAGGCTTTTGAGGTGCTGCCTATCCGCCAGCATGTAAGAATCACGGAAAAGGGTACAGGCGCAGACCATGGCAAGTTCGACGAGCAGGTTGTGTATAAAGGTACCCGATTCATCTTCGAGATGGAACTCCTCTCTGAAACGAAAGATGACGAGAATATGCAGAAACTGCTAGACGTCATCTCCTCTCCTACCTTCAGAGTGGGCAGCGGAACGAGAAACGGCTTCGGAAGCATGAAGGTCGTAAGCATGAAATACGCAAGCTATGATCTGACCCAGGAAAAGGACCTCGATGCCTACCTGAAAAAGTCATCATCGCTGGAAGAGGACTGGAATGAGGCTATGGAGAAGAAGCCATGTAAACTGCAGGGGACTGACTGGATCAAATATACACTCACCCTCAAGCCATTGAACTTCTTCCTGTTCTCATCAGGATTCGGAGACGAAGAGGCAGATATGACACCCGTCAAGGAAAACTATGTGGACTGGTCAACTGGCAAGCCAGAAATCAAGGAATCCAAGAGCCTGATACCGGCAACATCCGCCAAAGGAGCCATTTCACATCGTACAGCCTACCACTGGAACCGCCTTACGAAGCACTTTGTGGACAACGCAGAGGCTATCGCAAGCGACAGAAACAAGGCATGCCTGGATGTCTTCGGCACCACACTGGATGAAGCAGACATCAAACCATCCAGAGGAAAGGCCATCTTCTCAGATGTCTTCATTGAAAACACGGACTCAAAGGTTCTTCCTCACATCAAGGTGGATAAGTTTACCGGTGGAGTGATGGACGGTGCCCTGTTCCAGGAAAAGGTAAGCACTGCGGAAAACCAGGAACTCGTGGAAGAAATCTGGGTTGAAAAGGAAGCCCTTCAAGACGAAGATGTCAGAAAGGCATTCGAGAAAGCCCTCCAGGACATCTGCGACGGTCTCCTGCCACTGGGCGGTGGTACCAACAGAGGAAATGGTATATTCATCGGAACACTTAACATACAAGAGTAAGCATGGAACATCAGATAAAAAATGCAAAATATGAAGGCTACCTCTGGCAAAGCGACCAGAGCAAGCCAAGAATCATAGGAGAAGGAGAACCTCTTTCTCTTACCCTTACTGACGGCGAGAATCCTTTCGTCGTAGAGGGACTGCTGTGGAACCCGGAAGAAAACACTTCTATCCAGATCCGTTATGTGGATGGAAATTACTTCGTAACAACATACGAGGTAAAGCAGGAAGAACTGGATGGCTCTGCCACCACAACTCCAGTTACCTACCTGCCACACCGTCTTCCAGGCGTGAAGGCACTAAAGTTCCTGCGCCAGTGGGAAGAGGTAAAGGATGAGCTGTGTGAAAACATGCCTACCCTTCAGCTCAAGGCAAACATATTCGTTGGATTTGAAAAATAATGGAGGAACTGCAAAATGAAAATTACAGCACCCTATAATTTCGTGCCACTCAATGAAAAGGTGTTCTACCCTTCCTGGAGTGAGCAGGTTACACAGGACTTGCCGTTCTCAGACTCAGAGGATGGAGTGATCGAGGTAAAACTCAAGAACGTATCTCCTCTCTTCACACGCGACGGTGCACTAGAGAAGCACTCTGCTCATATCATGGGGAAGGACGGAAAACGCCACTACTTCATCCCAGGCACCACCATCAAGGGAATGTTGCGCGAAATCGTGGAAATCATGTCCTTCGGCAAGATGCAGGAAGACAAGGACTTCCAGAACAGATGGTTTGGCTATCGTGATGTGGCCAACAGAATGAATAAGGCTAAAAGCGCAGAATACCTGAAAAAGGTAAATAATGCCATACCAGGCTGGCTCTCAAAGGAAGGTGAGAGATATTTCTTCACCCCATGCGATGGACAACTGGAAAAGATCCATAGCATTGAAGTGGGCTTGAATTTTCCTGGCTATAACCCGAATGGCTCTATTTGGGAAACCAATGTTTCCGTAGGCTCGGATTCCAACCATTATCCAACCTATCCTGAGAGAGAAAAAGATGGAATAAGCTACCGAATCGTCTGCACAGGACTCATGCAAGGCAAGAAACATGAACTGCTGTTCCCTTCAGACAGAGGTGATAGCATCCCTTTAAGCGAAGAAACCATCAGAGCCTTCAAGAGTATCTATGAAGGTACTCCAGACTTCGCCAAGGAAAAAGAAGGAAAAGGCTGCTTTCTGATGGCTCTTGAAAAGGGTTATGAAATACCGGTATTCTATCTCAAGATGCAAAATGGCCAGGAGATTCTCGGTATGTCAAGAATGTTCAAACTCCCTTTCAAAAACAATGTACGCCAACAAGTGGAGATTCTGCAAAAGGCCGACAAGACCAGACACGACCTGGGAGAAACCCTGTTCGGATACACAGGAGATGACAACCTGAAGGGAAGAGTGCAAATCAGTCATGCCTTCATGGAGGGAACAGTAGAGGACTCTGAGCTTATAGAGACAAAGGGTATTTTGGGAAACCCTAAGGCTTCCTACTATCCTCTGTATCTGAAACAGCAGCATTCACCATACAAGACCTATGATGAAAACGAGGGTATCGCAGGAAGAAAGCTATATAGAATCCACTCTAAGGGAACCACCACCCAGCTTCCACAGGGAGAAAACAAGAATGTAGGAACAACTATCAAGGCTCTTCCTGCCGGACAAACCTTCACCCTGAGAATCTCCTTGCATAATACAAGAGAAGCTGAGATTGGAGCTATTTTGGCAGCCCTGACGTTCAATATGACCCCAGAGGTATTCTTCAACCTGGGTATGGCCAAGGCATTTGGCTTCGGCAAATGCCACATCGACAAGGAAAACATCACCCTTCGCGGCTTTAGCCAAGACATGAACTACTATATGCAGCGCTTTGAGGAAATGATGTCGGTGTTCACTTATGAGAACTACCAGCAATTGTGGGCACAAACCGAAAGCATCACCCAACTCGTCAATATCCTCAGAGAACATACAGACGAAGAAGTCAGAATGATGGAAATGAAAGAATATGGAGACAGCAAGTTCGAGAAGAAGAATCCTTTCAACAAGCTCCAAGAAAAAGGTACTCCAATCCATTCATGGCTCACGGATGAAGACAAGGATAAGATTAGAGACCTTGCACTCAAGGCAAAGGGTGAAAGAGCACAACAAGAAGCCCGCAGATCACTCTCCGAGCAATATACCCTCGCTAAGAGCTATGTAGACGCCAAGGAATACCAAAAGGCAAAGGAACTCTACAACGCTATCATGGATGAACTCCTCAAAAAAGGAATCAACATCCAGGAAGAAAGCCAAATTGTTGCCGATATTGAGGAACAGATTACCAAGCAGGAAGAAGAGAAAAAGCAACAAGCAGTACAAGCTGCCCAGAAAGCTAAAGAAAAAGAACTTGCAGCTGGTCTTGGCACTACCCTTGACAAACTTGCAGGTGATGGCGTAAGCTATAGCATCAAGGACTTCAAAGTATGCTTCCAGAAGGTGGAGAAATGGCTGAAAGACTCCAAGGCATCACAGCTCAATGAATCCGACAGCAACGCTCTCTTCAATACCTCAACCCGCTTGCTCCAAGAACCATCCAAGAAGGAAGTGAAGGAACTTGCCAAGCCATTTGACAAGAGTGGCATTTGGAGAAAGCTGACTGGTTTCCTTAGTGAAGAAAAGGCCAAGGAACTCTATGATTCCTACCAGAAGTAAGAAAAAGAAGCTTCTGCTTAAGGAAATAAGACAGGAGTGGTCCAAATAGGACTAACAGAAGATAAGAATATCAAAATAGTAAAATCAATCCCATACCAAGGCAACCAACCTTGATATGGGATTTTTTCATGTAACAGATAACCCTATCTATGAACCCAAATAACCTATGAATAACTCATAAACAAATGATTCCAATCCTTGTTGTAGTGGAAGATGGTCTCTTACTGGAATATTCTGGAGCAGTACGATAATTGGCAGGTGGTGTCTTAATCCTTGTTGTAGTGTACGATGGTCTCGTACAATTCAATACTTTGTTAAATGAGAAAAAAGGTAGTACTGTCTTAATCCTTGTTGTGATGGAAGATGGTCTCGTACCCAGACGACCAATATCAGATTGGCGTTTGGCGAGAATGTGTCTTAATCCTTATTGTAGTGGAAGATGGTCTCGTACGCCCGATTATTGCTCGCAGAGACTCCACACTTGAAAAGTCTTAATCCTTGTTGTGATGGAAGATGGCCTCGTACAAGCAGTAGCAAGAGATTTGTTGCTTGGTAGCGTGATTACGACTTAATCCTTGTTGTAGTGGACAATGGTCTCCTACTTCTAAAGAAATGCGTGATTGGAGCAAATTCGCTTGGTCTTAATCCTTATTGTAGTGGACTATGGTCTCGTACTAACAATTGCATTGAGCGTCTGAAGGGATATGAGAAGTCTTAATCCTTGTTATAGTGGACTATGGTCTCGTACCACAGAGTGATGCGTGTAAACGTCTGGTCACTCTAGTCTTAATCCTTGTTGTAATGGAAGATGGTCTCTTACCTGATGTTAACACTGGAGTTATCTCCTTTGAACGGTCTTAATCCTTGTGATGGAAGACGGCCTCGTACTGATACTTTGCTCTTTATACCGCCCTGCTGCGTAGAGTCTTAATCCTTATTGTAGTGGAAGATGGTCTCGTACCAACATCATTAAGAGTGAAACCCAGAAGGGTGTTGAGTCTTAATCCTTGTTGTAGTGGAAGATGGTCTCGTACACATTAAAATTATGGCAACAATTTCAGTCGGACGGTCTTAATCCTTGTTGTAGTGGAAGATGGTCTCGTACTAACTTTTTAAATTTTAAGATTATGTTACAGATTAGTCTTAATCCTTGTTGTAGTGGAAGATGGTCTCGTACTACTCATCAAAGAAGGTAACGTAAGTGTCGATGGTAGTCTTAATCCTTGTTGTAATGGAAGATGGTCTCGTACATTATGTCACAAATTACAGTAGGACGTGACGGCGACATGTCTTAATCCTTGTTGTAGTGGAAGATGGTCTCGTACAACTCTATCTCGCTGCAAAAGATGCAGCAACCAAAGGTGTCTTAATCCTTGTTGTAGTGGAAGATGGTCTCGTACTGCTACAATAACATTCACTAGAAATTTCCAACCTGGTCTTAATCCTTGTTGTAATGGAAGATGGTCTCGTACCCGGATTTCTTGTGTTCCGTATAGGATGCTGGGATGTCTTAATCCTTGTTGTAATGGAAGATGGTCTCGTACTTTGCTATGTTGCAATGGGACTTGTTAGTCTCAGATATGTCTTAATCCTTGTTGTAATGGAAGATGGTCTCGTACTATTGCTCCAATGCACGCTTATTACTTTGCAGGTATGTCTTAATCCTTGTTGTAATGGAAGATGGTCTCGTACTTGTTATTAACCTCCAAATACTATTTAATATGGAGAGTCTTAATCCTTGTTGTAATGGAAGATGGTCTCGTACCTACCCCCGTAAGCTAAAATTAACATTATTAACAAATTAACTTTTTACATTATGGAAAAGAATCTGGTGTCTTAATCCTTGTTGTAATGGAAGATGGTCTCGTACACTCTTACTGTAGAGATTGAAGATATGAAGATGGTGATGTCTTGTCTTAATCCTTGTTGTAATGGAAGATGGTCTCGTACCTACTCTTCACTTTCGATCCGAGATTTTTTTTGAGTCTTAATCCTTGTTGTAATGGAAGATGGTCTCGTACTCTACTGCTAATAAAAGTATTAATTAAATTATAGGAGGTCTTAATCCTTGTTGTAATGGAAGATGGTCTCGTACAAGGCTTTGCTCAGTCTGTAGATACTGCTACTGGAGAAGTCTTAATCCTTGTTGTAATGGAAGATGGTCTCGTACCTGGTGAGCAGTACACTGATGGTGATGGAAATGTTCGTCTTAATCCTTGTTGTAATGGAAGATGGTCTCGTACTCGACCTTATAAGACTATTCTGATTATCAATAAGTTAAAGAACTCTACTAAACAATTCTTCACTTTTCTTAACCGAAAATTAACTTTTCCTTAGCGAGTGCAAAGGTACGACTATTTTTCGAGATATGCAAGCCAATTAATCTTAAATGTTCTGCCATTTTTAGCTCAAAAATTTAGCTCTATTAACTATTTTAGAAAACAGAAACCCAAAGGCAAATGACAAGCCACAACCAAAAGAAATGATTCAGCACTAACAAACATCAAAAAGGAGATAAATTCTGCATCTCAACTATCACCCTAATCCTCAGATTTAAGATTCTAAAGAAGAGAAGAAAAATACCTTATATATAATAAGGTATAGAAATCATACCCAATTATCAAAATCCAGAAAATTGAGCCAGTGAAATATAATTTCAAAATCCCTCCCTACCTTTGCACTAAGAAATTTAAAACCATGAGCCTATGGAAATCGTATTAAATTCATATGGTGCTAAACTTAGCATCAACAATGGAGCTTTCATACTCAACAATTCAACAGGAAGCCATCGTATACCCATTAAAGACGTGGATTCCATCCTGGTAGCCAAGAGCGCGGTACTCACATCCGACGCCTTGATGCTTGCCATTGAAAATGACATCAGGGTCACGCTAATCGACAAAGGTGGCAACGTAATGGGCTGCGTATGGAGCCATAAATATGGTTCCATCTCCACCATCAGAAAAGGGCAGCTGATATTCACAGCATCACAGGATGCTGTGGAATGGATCAAAAAGGTCATCATCCAAAAGATGCAAAACCAACTGGCCCTGCTGCTCATGCTGCAGGTAGATACTGGAAAGAAGGAACTCACCGTACAGGAAGCAGGCAACAAAATCAGCAAACTCATCTCAAGGGTGGATGCACTTGAAGGATTCACGGTAAGAGAAATCGCCAATAATCTCAGAGCCTACGAAGGCAATGCCTCCAAGGAATACTTCCGGGCATTGAATCTGTTCATACCAGAGAAATACCGTTTCAAGGAACGCTCACAACATCCGGCTACCGATATAGCCAACGCCATGCTCAACTATGGATACGGCATCCTGTATGGAAAGATTGAAAATGCACTCATACGCTGCGGCATAGATCCCTATATAGGCATTCTCCACCGTGACGAGTATGGAAGACCCGTACTTTCCTATGACGTGATAGAGCTCTACAGGGTATGGATAGACTATATCGTGTATTCACTGCTAGCCCAGAACATCATAACAGAGGACTACTACTCCACTGATGAAAGAGGAGCTGTATGGCTCGAATCCCTGGGAAGAAGAGTCATGATCCAATCAGTCAATGACTACCTGGCAGAGAATGAATCCATCAAGGGAATGACCAGAAGCAGAGAAACCCATATATTTCTCTATATACAAAAATTCGCACAACAATTAAAACATTATTAGTATGAAAGAGCAGACTGTATCATTGGGAACCAAGATCGTGGCTGCCAATGAAAAATTGACTTCTATCAACATGATAGACCTATACGAGATGATATCTCACCCAGAGCCATCACTCAGAAATCAGACAGAAGTCCTGCGCAGTATCCAGCGCATGGACAATGCCAAATACAACCTGATGAAAAAATCACTCCCCTACTTCGTCTGTGCCCACTTTGAGCCTAACTTTAGAAGAAAGGAGAATTTCTCATCTCTGTCTTCATTTGTCCTGGACATAGACCATGTGGACGAGAAGACCATCCAGCTACATGACCTCAAAGCCAAGCTGGCCAAAGACGAGCGCATCGCCATGATGTTCACTTCTCCAAGCGGATACGGCTTGAAGCTCATCTTCCTGCTCAATAAACCATGCACGGATGAAAACATCTATTCATCATTCTACAAGCAGTTCGCATGGGACTTCGCCAAGGAACATCAGCTGGAAACATTCATTGACCTCAAGACCAATGATGTGACCAGAGCCTGCTTCATTGCGGCAGATGATGATGCCACACTCAACCTGACAGCCATGCCTGTCTGCTGGGAGAACTATGTGAATCTGGAGAGCGTGGATCTGTTCATCAAGGAAGATAAGATGCCAAGCATCAGCCAAGAAAAGCAAGTTCAGGACCTGCAACCTGTAGAAAAGACTCATGACCCGGACCAGGAAACCATGGACAGAATCAAGGAAAGGCTCGAACTCAATAAAAGAAAGAAACTTCCTCAGGAAATTCGCCCCGTGTATGTTCCCCAGGAAATCACCAATATAGTCACCGACTTGAAGCAATCCATAGAGAAAACCGGAGTGGAACTGTATGATACCAGAAACATACAGTATGGTATCAAGCTCATGTTCCGCACCCATCAGCTGAAAGCAGAAATCAACCTGTTCTTTGGCCACAAGGGATACTCCGTGGTAGAATCACCCAAGAGAGGAACCTCCATGCAGCTCAATGGCATGATGGCACAACTGGTGAATGACTACGTACAGACACTGACCTATAGCTCATGAAAGGAAACCATCTCATAGAAACCAGACTGATTGGCAGTGCAGGTTTATCTGGCGCAGGAACCATCGGTAGAACAACCGGATGCTTGGACGAGCTTCCCACTCTACCCGAAAGAATCAGACAGATACTGAACATCATCTCCTCTGCAGAAAGGAAAACCGGAAATATGATATGCTTCATCATGTATGACATCACCAGCAACAAGGTAAGAACGTTGATTGCAAAATTCCTGCAGGGCAAAGGCTGTACCAGGGTTCAAAAGTCCATCTTCATGGCCGACATGCCATCTGACGCATTCCAAGACATTGCCATGAAGCTGACGGATATTCAGAAGATGTATGACAACAACGACAGCATCCTGATTGTCCCTCTGTCGGAGGACTATGCCAGAGCCATGAAGATCATTGGTCAGGATGTAGATATCGACCTTATCCTGCATTCCAAAAACACCCTGTTTTTCTAGCCCTGCATCATAAAATCCAAGGAAAATGAGCCAGTGAAACATCATTTCACTCTATACCCCTACCTTTGCACCCGAATAAAAAATCAAAGCACTTGCTCCCATTTCAGAAGGAGCATGGCAAGTATAAAAGACAAGGTAAAAATCATAAAAACTAGAGAAAAATGAAATTCATCAACCTCACCCCCCACACCATCACCCTGAATGATGGCAGCAGCTTTCCTACGGAAGGAAACGCAAGAGTAGCAGATACCTATACCAGGTTCAACGGATGCGGCATCTGCAAGGTCAAGCACGGAGAGATCGAAGGTCTCCCTGAACCTAAGGACAATGTCACCTACATCGTCTCCGCCATGGTTCTCGCAGCAGCGAAGGAGAAAGGAAGAACAGATGTGGTTGCCCCCGCAACAGGACACCCGGAATGTAAACGAGAAAATGGCTTCATAGCCTCAGTACCGGGATTCGTCCGCTAATGATAGTCACTGGCTCATATATGATAAGGTACAGAAATGACACCCACCGCACTGAATGAAAGAAAAATGAGCCAGTGAAATATCATTTCACTATGTTCTCCTACCTTTGCACTCAGAAAAACCAAAGCCGCTATGGTTAAGTAGTTAGCGACAACAAGATAAACAGCAAACAAGTAACTACATTATGAGTAAAATCGCCATTCCAAGCAGGGCAACCTACAAGGTGAGGAACCCAGCTACAGAAGAAAGTCTCTTCATCGGATCCAACCGGGCAATCATCAATGCCCACCAGATGCATCATGCATTGAAAAGAATGCAGAACCGGAGTCACCAGGCATCCTCACACTATAAAGTCAAAGGATTGGGCTCCCCATTTAAAACTAGCCACCAACAGGAAATCTGGCTAGAAACCATCATCGATAATTTCAATAATAATTTAAAACATATCAAGACTATGTGCAAATTCGAAAAATCAATTGGTAAAGTTACCAACTATTACAACAACATTTACACCATTCAGTTAGATGACAAGACCCTTCACATCCCATTCTACGTGATGCACAGATACCCTGCATTTCCTACAGCAATGATGGAAGATGGTCACCTCAAGATCGGTGTAACAGTCATCATGGTGAAAAAAGACGAGAAGACATACTACCCTGACCATGAAACCTACGGAGTCAACAACAATCAGGAACATAAGCTGAACATCGATGGTACTTACCTGCTCAAGGATACAAAAGCGTATAAGCAGTCCAACAGCCTTCCAGAACTGATGGCTCAACTCAGCACACAGCTGCCTTCACTTCAAGAGGACCTGAGATTGGAAACGCTGAAAGTAATCTCAACTATCAACATGACAGAGGAGCAAAAGGTAGAGAAACTTACATCCATGGTAGACTTTCCATTGGACTTTGTAGAGTCACAGACACTGGAGAAGAAGGCAAGCCTGTTCTATGCACCAGGTACCCCTAAGGATAGCAATGCACAGATCAAGGAAATCGTAGAGTCAATCGTTGCCATGTGCAACAGCGAGGAGCAGAAACCATGCCGTCTCATCGTAGGAGTGAATGACAAGACCAACAAGACCTGCAAACTCCAGGATGAAATTGCCACCATCTATCCACAGATGACCAATCTTGACCAGTTCCAAAACACGATGCTGGTCCCATTCATCAAGTCATATACCTACGACAATGCCATTCTCATGTCATCACTCAAATACAACTGGTACAACTACAATGGTGACCTGATCCTCATCATTGACATCAACTACCACGGAGACCCTATCATCTGCAAAGGTGGCAGACTCCCCTACCGATGCGACTCCGCCAAAATGATTGCAGAAGGAGTGGACCTGGTAAACATGGTCAAGAAGCTGACAAGAAATGCCGCATAACATCTAAGGAGGACTGCCCAAGTAAAGGCAGCCCTCTGATAATCTGATGAAAAAGAAGATTCCAGAAAAGATCATTTGGAAAAGAAGATGGCAAAACAGATGGAGAAGCCTTTGTGACAAATGGTACATCAGAAATCGATTGTACCATCAGTTCATACACAGAAGCAGGCATTTGATACAATCCACAGATAAAAAGTACCAAGGCATGCATATTTATGTCTACTTTTGCACTCAAGAAATCCCTTATTATAAAAGGTGAATATTGAACTTTAATATGAATTTGAACATAAAATAACTGAAACATGAAAATGCTATATGATTTAGTGGCAGGCATCATTTCTATGATTGCCAAAAACCTGGGAGTTTCATATGCTACTGCCAATGTGGCATGGAGCTTATACCTACAGGGACTGGTGTGTATCCAATCCTGCCTCTTGCTTCTCATTCCCATGAGGAAGAGATACAAGCAATTCGGCCTGGATGTGTTCACCATATCAGGAACAGCCTCCATTCTTGGATATGCATACCTGATATTCGCCAACTGGTTCAATTTCATCAGCCCATTCATTGGGCAGAGTTTTCAGACTCAGCATAAAGCACTCATCAACTATACGAAGATGACGGGGATGCAATGGCACATGAGTTACCAGAGTGTTTATATCATCCTCTTTGTTTTCTTAGGAGTAGCAATAATAGGAATGAACATTATTCTGCTAGTATGGTTCAACCGACTAGCCAAGAAGACCAGCAATGATCTGATGAGCTTTCCTGCATTAAAATAACCAAACATACAAAAAGAATATATGACTAAGAAATGTATTATATCTGTATTGCTCGTGGTGGCTTGGGCATTCTTTGCCTCTCTGTTTTACAAGACCATCATGCTGATGCTGCTCTTCCTTGTATGGAAGAAGCACATCTTTGAGATGCTCCCACCATGGGCAAAGAAATGGGGAATACGTCCCTATTGGATGCTCTTCTTCGTATGCCTGTGGATGGCAATGCCCCGCTATCTCATCGATTCAAGTGACAGGGTGAAACTCGTTTATCTTGATAAGAATGGGGATACTAAGCATCCACCGCTTACCCAGTATCTCATCAACACCTTGATTCCAGAGGAAGAGATTGTGAACTTTGGCATTAGAAACCTGATGATTGCCCGACCTGTAATCAGCATGATGGGCGTTGGCGGTACTCTTATTGCACAAGCCAATCAGGATATTGCCAATGGTAAGATTCATAACTTCTTTACTCCGTATGACAACCTCGGAAAGGATAACCCGATGTCTGGAATCTATGTACAGGTCTTCAACGAGGCTTTCGGAACCAATGACAGGGCTGTGTATATCTGCGAACCTAAGGGAGATGAGAATGTAAGATGGAGCAAGGAGAATGGATTCAAATATCCGCTAGTAGTATTCTGTCATGGATACTTGGGCAACTGGCAACTCTATCAGGGAATCTGGAAGGACCTAGACAACTGCATCGTGCTGAGTATCGGTACACGCAGCATGAGTGGCATCTTCACAAATCGGGATATCAATGAGATTTTCAGCTATTACATACCTTCCCTGGAGCGAATGGGCTATCATATCGACCATCGCCAGATTCACCTGATGGGGCTTTCAAATGGAGGAAGGGCGGTGATTGCTGCCATGCACTCATCCCATGCCAAGGATTTCAAGAGTCTGACATCCATCTCCTGCAATCTTGAAGAATTGAGGAAGGTGCCATGCAGGGTGAACCTGATTGGAGGTGGTGAGGACAACTCTTCACTTCTGATGCCAAGCCAGGCCAGCAGACTCAGCAAGATGGGTGTCCATACAGGGCTGTTCTTTGTTCCTGAAGAAAACCATTATGTCTTGGTAAACAGGCGAAATGAGATTATCGAGTTTCTTAAGCAGCAGATGAATCTGACATGCGTCAGGGAATAGAAATTTCTAAATCTTTAGATTACACATCAGTTGATCATGAAGAAGTTTTTAATCATATTGGGAATACTGACTCTGCTTGTCATCGGTGTCCTTTTCTTTACACCTATTTATAATAGGTTCACAAAACCGTTCTTTAAGAATACGGTGGATGCCAAAGAGTGGTATCATCAGGTGGATTGTGAGAACCTGACGCAAGTAAGAGATTATTGCGACAGACTAGGATACAGTACGGATTACTATATCCTAGTGGATTTCTCCAAACCATCTGGCAAGAAGAGATTCTTTATCTATGACTTGCAGCGTGGCAAAAGAATAATGAGCAGCTATTGCATGCACGGAAGCGGTAAAGGCAATACGGCTGCTCAACCAAAGTTCAGTAATAACCCGGGAAGTGGATGTACGAGTCTTGGAAGATATGTCATGATTGGAAAAGGTGGAATGAAGTTCAAGAACTGCATTCGCCTTCGAGGTCTCGACAAGAGCAATTACCTGGCAGAAGCCCGTGGCATCCTGATCCATTCTGCAGGCAAGGTGACAAGATTCTCCGGTGAGAAGGAGTATATTCCGCTGGGAACAGAGAGCCGTGGCTGCTTTACTGTATCAAGGAGCTGCGTGGAGAAAGTGATGCAGATATACAAGGAATCTTCTAGGAGAAGACCGGTATT
>ERZ1034710.120-NODE-120-length-35653-cov-8.154475_pt1 | contig 35653 bp, 32 predicted proteins | sample MGYA00520597_ERZ1034710 | MGnify/ENA primary metagenome ERZ1034710 (study PRJEB33766, sample SAMN09781714) | gut metagenome | biome: gut microbiome | host: Homo sapiens | place: Madagascar | study: EMG produced TPA metagenomics assembly of the PRJNA485056 data set... | reverse complement strand
GAAAAAGCAAGAATAGATATAAGTAAGTACTTAGTATCAAAATAGTAATTTTAATATATGATCTTTATTTAAAGCAAAGAAACATAATTTTTTTATCAGATAGATAGGTCTATTATTACTTCGCATAATATACATTATGTTTATTTAAGCAATAATTTATACTAGTTTATTACTAAATACTTACTTTAGGCTTGAAATGCTAAATTTCTTGCTTAGAAGCTTTCCTTCTACTAAATAAGCAATCAACTAACAGTTTTATAGGTTCCAATATATTCTGTGTCATAAGACATTGCAATTCTATTTTATCAGTACTAATTTATTACTATTTACTTGCTTTAATCATTTCTTCCATAATTTCATCATATTTATCCACAATTGTTTTAGATGATAAATTAGTATAAATTTGGGTGGTTTTAATATTGCTATGCCCTAACAGTTCTTGAACTTCTCTTAATGGAGCTCCGTTTTCTAATAGATGAGTTGCAAATGAATGCCTCAGCATATGAGGAGTAATATTTTTAGTTATTCCAGTCTTTGCCTTAAGATTCAACAATAAATTATTTACATGCTGTCTTTCTAAAACTGAGCCATCTATTTTTTCAAACAAGTAAATCTTAGGTCTATGGCCACATATCTTTTTGAATTCATCTAAATACTTGATGATCCAATTTCTTTCTTCTTTATCTATAGGAACAATCCTTTCTTTCTTACCTTTTCCAAAAATTCTAAAGAATAATGAATTCAAATTAACATTTTCTATTCTTAAATGTGTCATTTCCGAGACACGAAGTCCAGAGCCATACAAACATTCTATAATGCATCTGTCTCTGATTCCATCTATATCAGATGTATCTACAGCATTTATAATCTTTTCTATTTCATCATAGGTCAAAACATCAGGAAGCCTTTTTTCAGCCTTAGGAAGCCTAAATCCGATTAAAGATACATTAATATATCCGTTTAGATTTAAATAACTATAATAGCCTCTAACAGTGGTTGCCTTTCTAATAATCGAAGTGTTCTTCAATCCTTTTTTTGATAAATATGATATGAAGGATTCCAGGTCCTTCTCAGACAAATCATTTACTTTTTTATCTTTAACTAATTCAAAAAACTCAGACAAATCCTCCTTATAAGACTCCTTCGTCTTTGAAGAATCACCTTTTTCAACAATTAAATATTGAAGATAAGCATCTCCTGCATCCATCAAAGTCATTAATTCTTTTCTCCTTTTTTATTTAAATACAGGGCTTCATCAATGGTTAATTGCTCATCTTTTTTTACTAATGTTTCTTTACCTTTGTCAATACATCCTTCTGCCATGCAACCAATCAATCTGATTGGTTGATCATTATAAAAAACATCAAAAATTTTCAATGCATAAAAACAAATTTCATCATCAGAATCAATGAAATGATCAATTGAAATTCGTCTCGACTTAGTATTAAACGATGCATCCCTTATTTTAATTCCAATGGTCTTAGTAACCTTATTATGGAATCTCAATTGATTTCCTACTTTTTTTGAGCAATAGATTAACCTGTTTTTTATTTCTTCATAGTCAGTTGTATCAAAATCAAAAGTAGAATCACATGATGTTGATTTCGGGTCAAATGATGCATAGCTCAATTCATCACTGCCTCCACCATTCGCCTCAAAATACACCCAATCATACATAGAGCCCAATGCTTTTATAATCTTAATTGATTTGTTATTCGCAAGATCGCCTATTGTATTGACGCCAAGCTCAACTAGTTTTGGAGCAGTTTTCTTACCAATCCCAAACATGTTGTCAATAGGCAATGGCCAAATTTTAGTTTCTAAATCCTTTTTATCTAATAGTAAAGTTAAACCTAATGGCTTTTTATAATCTGATCCCATCTTAGCCATAAATTTATTATGACCTAGCCCAATAGAGCATTTCAACCCTGTTTTTGCCAACAACTGGAATTGAAAATCAAATAGAAATTCATAAATTTCATCTCTGCTTTTGTCTATTAAAACATTAGTGGAATCCACATAACATTCATCAATTGAAGCCATTTCAACCAAAGGAAAAGTCTTTTTTACTTCATCAAAAAAGAATTGACTTTGTCTGCTATATTCATGGTAGTCACCTGGAATATTTATTAATTTTGGACATAGACGATATGCCTCTGATATAGGCATACCTGAACGAACACCATACTTTCTTGCCTCATAATTTGAAGTTGCAATAACCGCTCTACCTATATTTCCACCAACAGAAAGAGGCTTGTCTTTATACTCTGGATGCCTATTCATTTCTACTTGAGCAAAAAAGGCATTTAAATCAATATGGCATATATATTTCATATCCTCATAATAGCATAAATTTTAACGAATTTCATTAAAACAACAATTTTTAAAAATAAAAGTTGGTTATTTAATAAAGTACTTAAAAAATATAAATTTTTCCTTATTTTTTCTAAATAGACTTACTCGGAGTTTCCATTAAAATTTAACTTAACAACTTTATTTTAAATCTAAGCCTTGCTAAGTTTATTTTTTTCTTTATTTGCCTCACTAAATAGCTCTTTAGCTGCATCCATACTAGCTTTGCTATTTTCATTTCCACTCAATAACATGCCTAGTTGTTTTATTGATTCTTCATTATCGAGTTCCTTTGCGGATGTCACAGTAGTGTCATTTACAACATTCTTTTTTATATAATAAGTCTTATCAAAGAAACAAGCCACTTGGGCCAAATGAGTGATACAAATAACTTGAGTATTCATCGATACTTGATACAATTTTAATCCAGCTTTAAAAGCAACATTTCCAGAAATACCAGTATCAATTTCATCAAAAATTAATAATTGCGAAGGATCAGCATTTTGCAAAACTACTTTTAATGCTAGCATTATTCTAGATCCTTCTCCGCCACTCGCAGCATCTTTTAATGAGGCAAAATCAAATCCTTTGTTAAGTCTAACAACAAAATCAACTACATCGATTCCATCGACATCAAATAAGTCTTTTTGATGAATCTTAATATTAAATCCATTTTCGGCCAAGGATAGTCCAGACATTTCCAAAGATACTTTTTCAGCTAAAATCTCAGAGATTTTCTCTCTTTCTTTTGATAATTCTTTAGCATTTTTAAAGCATTCTTCTTTTAATTCAGCAATATGTTTTTCTTTCTTTTCTTTTTCTTCCGAGAAGCCCTGAAGGCTGTCGTACATATCTTTCATCGCTTTATATTTATCTAAGATTTCTTTAGTTGACTTTCCATATTTTCTTCTGATTTCACCCAAATCAAAAAGTCTTTGGTTAAGTCTATCAATCTCATCAGCATCGCTATCCATTTGGGCTGAAGCAATTTCATTGATGTTACCATCAATCTCATTGAATTCTTCTTTTATTTCATTTGCCTTATCTGCCAAGGAAGTTCCATCTAAATCATTTAAGCAAATTTTGATTTGATTCTTGATTTCTTCATATGAATTAACCAATCCGCTTAATTGAGATAAAGAATCATTAATCTTTTCCTCATTAGAAAGATCATTAAGTCGCTTCTCGCAATCTTCAATTTCATTTTCCTTAATATGAAATTTTTCTATCTCCTCAATTTTAAATTTTAAAAATTCAGGATCTTCTTTTTTAGAATCATTAATAAAAGTCTCATAATCTTTTTGAGCTGATTTATAATTCAACAAGCTATTTGAGAATGAATCTTTCTTTTTTTGTATATCCTTCCCACCAAACTTGTCCAATATGTCTAATTGCCCTTTTTGAGTGAATAATGATCTATTAGAGCCTTGAGAATGAATGCTTACTAAATCTTCACAAATTCTTTTAACCATAGATTGAGTGGCAGTTTCACCATTTATTTTCCTAGTCACCGCTCCTTTAGCAGTGAATGAAGTCGAAATTATCAATTCATTAGAACCATCTAAGTAATCTTTTAAGTAATCATTACTTTCAACATACTTATCGTCTAAAGAGAAGACACATTCAATAAAGGCTTTCTTCTCAGGATTTCTTATCTTAGAAAGGCTTGCTTTAGCACCACAGCAAACAGATATGGCGTCTATTATTACACTTTTACCGGCACCAGTCTCGCCTATTAAAACTGAAAATCCTTTATCGAATGACAATTGTATATTATCAGCTACAACGAAGTTTTTTATAGTCAATGAATTGAGCATATCTTTTCATCTCCTTATAATGAATATAAGCCTTTTAGGATGATTTTATATCAATTACAGATAAAATTTGTCTTTTTACCGATTCTACATCCAATTTTAAATCTTCATATAACTTTTTGTTTGTTCCAAACGTGATGAATTCCTTCTTAAAAGCAAAGAAAATCACTTCACCTTGAAAACCACTCTTAAACAATTTACTATTCAAAATCTGGCAAGTTCCATCTTCAATCCCATAGGGATCATAGATAAATATCTTCTTATAATTCATCAATTTATCTACATTAAATCCAACCAATAAATCAGTTATCATTCCGATATCAAATTTGTCAAATTCATTTATCAATTCAAAGCCTTTAGGACCTATTCCAAGAATCAATACATCAGATTCTCTTTCTTCAATGATTAAACCAGTCTCCAAAGTTTTATAAAATTTGGAATTATTATCTAAATCAAAAGCTTTTTCTTTAGCAATCCTTACAAAAATCGGACCATTGTCATTGAATTCATATCCTACAACAAAATCTCTGAATTGTTTTCCAAAATAAGGCATATAACACCTGCAATTAGGAATCGAATTAATCATAGATACATCATAGATTCCATGATGAGATGAACCATCGCCACCGTTCAATCCCGCACGTTCTACAATACCCAATACAGATGTTTTTTGTCTTGCAATATCTTCGAGAATCTCATCATATGCACGTTGTTGGAATGTCGAATACTCAATTACAATCGGATGTGCACCTTTTAAACTCAAGCCCCCAGCAAATGTCATCGCGTGTTCTTCAGATATTCCAACATCAAAGCATCGATTTTGATATTTATTGAATACATTTTGTAAATTTGATCCGACAACCATCGCAGGATCTATAACAACAGCTTTTTTGTCAATTTCAAGCCTTTTATCTATAGAAGAAGCTAACACTTTTGAATATGTAATTGTGTCTGATTTATCCAGAAATTTACCAGAATAGTAATCAAATGGTCCAACACCGTGATAAAGTCCATTTGAATCGTCTAAAGCCGGTTCATAACCCAATCCTTTTCTAGTAAGCATATGAATTACTATCGGGCCTCTTTTATTGAGTTTAGCTCTTTTAAAGGCATGATCGACTTTCTTCACATCATTTCCATCGATAGGACCGATATAAGAAAATCCAAGATTCTCAAAAATATTAGATCCTAAAAGACTTAGTTTAAAAGAATCCTTCATCTTTTTAAGACAAGTATAGATCCATCTTGTAATCTTGCTTTTTCCAAACAAATTATAAAAAAGCTCGGCGCCTCTTCCATAAAACAATGAGTTTCTAATCTTACTAGACCATTTTGCTAAAGCACCTTTAGCCTGTTGAATAGACATTCCGTTATCGTTAAAAACGATGATCATCCTGGAATTAGGATCAGCGCCAATATTATTTAATGCTTCGAAAGATAAGCCCGATTCTAAAGCTCCATCCCCAATAATAGCCACAGTAAAACTATTTACATCATTCAATTGTTTTGCCTTTTCCATTCCATAAGCGATGGAAAGAGATGATCCAGAATGACCCGTTGAGACTTTATCAAAATTGCTTTCATCCTTATCTAAAAAGGGTGCTATTCCACAATCTTCCCTTATATTAGATATATCCCTACCAGTCAAAATTTTATATGTGTAGCTTTGATGTCCTGTATCAAATATCAAATCATCATTCAAGGCATCGAAATTACGCAGCAAAGAGACAGTTATTTCGACCATTCCAAGATTACTAGACAGATGCCCGCCATTTTTTGATACAACATCTATTATTTTATTTCTTAAGTCATGGCAAAGTATCTTGCAATCTTTATAATTCAAATTTTTGACATTAGAAAAACTTGGATTTGATAAAGCTTCCTTTGATTTTTCCTTGTCTTTTTTAGTCATTATTCCTCGTCTGATCCTTTGGTCGATGATGAAGAAATCTTATCGACTTTTTCTTTCAATGCATCGAGTCTTTTACCCATCTCAGCCAGAACTTTTTGTCCTTTTTCTCCGATTTTAATTTGCTCATCCAAAGATAAACCATCATCCTGAAGATTAGATAAAATCTGATTTATCTCATTTTCCAATTCTTGATAAGACATTTTTGAATAATCAGTTTTCTTTTCCATATCAATTTCCTTCTTTCACTTTTTCGACTTTGGAAGTGATCTTTCCATCAGCCAATGCTGTCTCAACTATATCCCCTATTTTAACATCTTTAATAGATTTTACTGAATGGCCATTATAAGAAACAAACGCAAATCCTCTTTTCAAGGTTTTATAAACGCTGGTAGCTTCAATCATCGAACTATAATTAAGATATTTTTGATAAGCTTTCGTATAATCATTTTTTATCAAAGTAATAAGTTGCTTATCATACAAACTTAGATTATTATTAGCTTTTAATAAACTTTGATTCAGCAGAGATTCAAGATTGCTTTTATATTTTGTATATTTTAATTCCATGTTCTTTAGCTTTTCTTTAGGAGCTAAAGAAATTAATTTTCTCTCACATTCACTCAAAAACAGCCTTTCATGGTTTATCAAGCTATTTAAATTATCCACCAATGCGTTTTTATATCTTTCATAATCGCTGGACAATTCTTTAATGCTAGGATTTATTAGATTTGCAGCATCCGTAGGTGTTATGGCAGTCATGTCAGCAACTCTATCACATACAGAGACATCAATAGTATGACCGATTGCGGTTATCACAGGACATGGGCTTTTAATAATCATAGCGACAACCTTTTCTTCATCGAAACAAGCCAAATCGCCTTTACTTCCTCCACCTCTGGCAAGAATAATTACATCAGGTTTAAAAGCAAATGCTTCTTTAAAAGCTGTACATATAGAATCAGGGGCAGAAGCACCTTGAACAATAGCACCAAATAGTTTCGTATCCTCGGTTGGGTATCTTTTAGACAGTGTGTTCAAAATATCTTTGTATCCGGCAGCTTCGGATGAAGAGATTATCGCGAGTCTTTTTACAAAACGAGGAATAGGTCTTTTCCTTTCTTCATCTAAAAAACCAGCCTTATATAGTCTTTCCAAAAGCTGTTTCTTCTTCAATAAGTTAATACCTTCTTTACTCTTTAATACTTCCAAAGAAGAAATTATCAAAGAAATAGAAGAATTACCTTCATAGAAATTTAAACCAGCCCTAATCCTAATAACATCTCCGACTTGATATTTAACTGTCATCTTAGCTGCAGTGCTAGCCCAGATAATTCCTTGAATCTTTGCCTGCCTCAACGATGAAGTAGTGGAATCTCTAAGACCTAAATAAACATGACCATTTCTAATGTTTTTGCTTTCAATCTCAGCATCCACGTATAGGCCTTTAAATTGAGGCTCATCAAAAGTCTCTTTTAATATTGAACAAAGCTCACCGACAGTAAAGACTCTTATTTGTTCGGGATAATAGTTCACTTATCCTCACCTTCTTTGCCATCATCTTTTATATCGGCATCAGAAGTATTTATGTATTTGCTCTTTTCAGCATCAAAAGGAGCTTTTAATCCACCGAGAGGTTCTTTTTGAACATCGATAGCTTGATTCACTATTTCTTTAATCTCGTTTTCGGAAGGAACTTCCATCTCTTTGACATCCACTTCGACTTTCTCATTGTCTATGACATCACCCAAAGCATTGTGCAACACTTTGTTTAAAACTGCATTTAAATATTTGGTTTCAGCATCATCAACATATTTTCTAGCGATTTCAATAGCTTCATTTATCGATATTTCAAGAGGAACAGCTTTGACCAACACAGTCTCTGAATATGAAACCATAAAAATAGCTTTGCTGATCCATGAGAGACGATCAAAAGACCAATTTATAAGGTATTCATTGACACGATTTTTTATTTCATCTTGATTGAGAAGAGCTTTAGCAAAGACATCTACATAGACAGGATCAATATCTTTAAATTTGCACATAAAAGCTCCACAAAGTATCATCTTTGCATCAAAATCCATATGAAGTGACTCATAGATCAATGCATCATATACACTAAATACAGTCTTCTCTCTGATAGTTCGCCTTGTCATGAACATAATAAAACTCGTCCCCCTTAAAAAAAGCTTATATATATTATCACAAACTAGTTAATTTTTAGATTGTCTTTCCAGATATTTCAATTCTGAAAGAGATATCAGGCATACAAGCCTTTATTGCGTCTTTAAACTCGACCAATACCTTATTACCAATTTCCATCTCATTTGAACTAGAAGAATAAATCAAAAACACTTTGGCGACAAACGTATTATTGTCTTTTTGCAATGTCACATCATCATCAGAAAATGAGAAGAACATATTAGAATCGGGATTTTTATCTTGTACTTGTCTCAAAGCACATTTTACCAAGTCAATAAAAACAGTAGTCTTTACGAGAACCTTGTTTCTTCCATCATCGCTTACAACTATATACAAACCTAATTTAGAGTTCATACATTAGTTTCCTTATCTAATGCCTTCTTAATAGACAAAGATATACGTTGTCTTTTAACATCGATTTCTAAGACTTCCACTTTGACAACTTGACCGACATGAAGGACATCAGAAGGCTTGGATATTCTTCTATTGGCAATTTCAGAGACATGAACCAAGCCATCCTTATGAACACCCAAATCGACAAAAGCACCGAAATCAGCTATGTTTCTAACAGTTCCTTCCAAAACCATTCCGACCTTCAAATCTTCGATGGAATGCACTGCATTAGATAATTTTGCAGTCTTGAAAATACCTCTGGGATCTCTTCCAGGTTTAGACAATTCCTCGATTACAAGCTTTACAGTATATGGATCGGACCCAACATTTCCAGCAACTTCTATAAATTTGTTTTCATTATTATTCTTAATAAATTCTTGAGCTTTATCAACAGAATCGATTCCATATAATGAAACAATATGTCTAGCGATTTCATATGATTCAGGATGAATTCCTGTGTCATCGAAAGGCTCATTGCCTTTAACCCTTAAGAAACCAGCTGCATTCTTAAATGCAACAGGTCCAAATCCTTTAACCTTATGAAGTTGTTCTCTATTCTTAAAAGGACCATTTGAAGTTCTAAAATCAATTATAGATTGAGCGAGTTTTGATGAGACACCTGAAACATAGGAAAGTAATGAGACGGAAGCGGTGTTTAAATTGACACCGACATAGTTAACACAATCCTCGACAACCTTTCCCAAATTATCTTTCAAACCTTTTTGATCCATATCATGTTGATATTGACCAACACCAGCTGCTTCAGGAGGAATCTTTACCAATTCTGCCAAAGGATCTTCCAATCTTCTAGCTATAGATACTGAAGATCTCAAATTAACATCGTAGTCAGGAAATTCCTTCTCCGCTAATGGTGTAGCAGAATATACTGATGCTCCAGCTTCACTCACAACGATGACTTGAGTATCAAATCCATTGGTCGAAATGACTTCTTTCAAGAAATCAGCCGATTCCCTAGATGCTGTTCCATTTCCTAATGCTATAGCCTGAACTTTATATTTTCTTATCAAATCAGCAATAATTTTTAAAGCCTCATTATACCTTTGACCTTTTCCTAATGTAGGATAAACTACAGAAGTAGCTAAAACATCATTGCTCGAGGATATTACACAAATCTTGCATCCATGAGCATATCCAGGATCAAATCCCATAATTGTTTTTCCCATCAATGGAGGGAATAGCAAAATATCTCTTAGATTCTTTGAAAAGACACTCAAAGCTTCCTCTTTAGCTTTATCCAACAAATCTCCCCAAACATCATTGGTGACAGAAGGAAGAATCAATCTATCAAAGCTATCTTCAACAGCGACTTCAATCAAATGACCATATCTAGAAATCTTAGGTTTCTCATGAGCCAAGATATAAGAGACAATTTCAGTCTTAGACAAAAGCAAGGCCTTCTTCAATACTTTTTCTCTTTCGCCTCTCGATATAGCTAAAACTTGATGGCCTTTGATTGTGGCAACTCCAAGCCTCAATCCGACATAGTTATCATAAGTCAAAACTTCGCTATCTTTAACTTTGGATATTTCGAATATTCCAGATTTATAAGCCAAAGATTTAATGAATTTTCTATATCCTTCGTTGTCGGAAATTCTCTCTGCAAGAATATCCAAAGCACCTTGAATACATTCTTCAACAGTCTTATAGTTCTCACAAATATAGTTCTTAGCTACTTCATTTAAGTCACCGACAGGAGAAGTTAAAATAAAGTTCACCAAAGGTTCCAATCCAGCTTTTACAGCTTTAGATCCTCTAGTCTCCCTCTTAGGCTTATAAGGACGATAGATATCCTCCAATTCAGTCAAATTATCGCACGAATCTATTCTAGCTTTAAGCTCAGGAGTAAGTTTTCCAAGACCTTCTATAGTATTTAAAACAGTCTCTTTTCTGTCCGACAACTCGTCAAACTTACTTCCAAGGCTCTCGATTCCACGCAACTGATTTTCATCCAATCCACCAGTTACTTCTCTACGATAACGAGCGACAAAAGGAACGGTAGCGCCTTGACTAAACAAATCTAACGCCGAATCAATTTTAGAAGTTGGAATATTTAATTTTGACGATATATACTCAGATTTTTCCATACTTCCTCCTTATATATTATTTAACGACAATATTAACAATCTTGTTTGGAACAACGATAGTCTTTACGATTGTCTTTCCTTCAGTAAACTTCTTTACTGTTTCTATTTCGTAGCAAGACTTCTTAAATTCTTCTAATTCTTCCTTAGTAGCGTTTACCTTAAAAGGAATCTTGGCTCTGACCTTACCGTTGACTTCAACAGCATAGATTACTTCGTTTGCTTGGCTCTTAGAGCTATCGGCTTTAGGCCATGCCTCGAAGTCTATCAAATCTTTATGTCCCATTAATGACCATATCTCTTCACCTAAATGAGGACAAATAGGAGCAATCATCTTTGCCAAACCTTCTAGCATTGAAACAGGAAGTCTTTCAGCACGATAGAACTCGTTGACCAAGACCATCAAACTTGCAATAGCAGTGTTGAAATGTAAATCTTCAAAATCATGGGTTACCTTTTCTATTGTTTGGTTATAAATGGTATCCAAAGGGGCATAATCATCTTTGGTCCAACGAGAGCGCAATGAATCATCGACATACAATCTATAAATTCTTTCGATGAACTTCCTAGCACCGCTTGGCCCATTAGGATTCCAAGGTAAACCTTGATCCAATGGTCCTTTGAATAATTCGTACAATCTCAAGGCATCAGCACCATATTCATTTATAACTTCATCAGGGGATACTGTGTTTCCTCTGGATTTGCTCATCTTTTCACCATCAGCACCTAAAATAATACCTTGGTGACGGAGTTTTTTGAAAGGTTCAGGGCACTTGAAAATTCCCATATCATAAAGGAATCTGTGCCAGAATCTTGCGTATAGCAAGTGTAAGACAGCATGTTCTGCACCACCCACATACAAATCGACAGGTAGCCAATGCTCTAACAATTTAGGATCTCCGATTTCATTTTCATTGGTGGGATCGATATATCTTGCATAGTACCAACAAGATCCTGCCCATTGAGGCATAGTATTAGTCTCTCTATGGCATGGAATTCCATTCCAATCCACATTAAGCCATTCCTTAGCTTTTGATAGAGGAGGCTTGCCGTCTCCAGCCGGAGTATAGTCATCCAATTCAGGCAAGACCAAAGGCAGATCTTTGAAATCCAAGGCATGAATCTTATATTCATTATCATCTTCATGAACTACAGGAATAGGTTCTCCCCAATAACGTTGTCTAGAGAAAATCCAATCACGAAGCTTGTAATTTATCTTAATTCTTCCAGCTTCTTTTTCAACCAACAAATTGACAATAGCTTCTTTAGCTTCTTTGATCATCATTCCATCAGCCACACCAGAATTAATATGAACACCATCTTCAGTGAATGCAGCCTTAGATATATCGCCACCTTTAACTACTTCGATAATAGGCAAGTTATGTTTCAAAGCGAAAGCATAATCTCTTTCATCATGGGCAGGAACAGCCATGACAGCACCAGACCCATAAGACCCTAAAACATAATCCCCGATATACACAGGAACTTTCTTACCATTCACAGGGTTGATGGCATAGCTTCCTGTAAAGACGCCGGTCTTTTCTTTATTCAAAGATGTTCTTTCCAAATCTGATTTTCTTTGGCATTCATTTATATAGTTTTCAACCGATTCCTTTTGATCTTCGGTAGTTATTTCTTTTACCAAAGGATGTTCGGGTGCTAAGACAACATAAGTACATCCATATAAAGTATCTACTCTAGTGGTAAAAACAGAGAATTTTTTATCAGTATTTTCTATCTTGAAATCCACTTCCGCTCCTTGGCTCTTACCAATCCAGTTTCTTTGCATTTGAATAGTGGAGCTGGGCCAATCCAAATCATCCAAACCAGCTAAAAGCTTGTCACCATAAGCAGTGATTTTCAAGACCCATTGCTTCATAGGAATACGAACGACAGGGTATCCACCTCTCTCGCTCTTTCCATCTATTACTTCCTCATTAGCCAAGACAGTTCCTAAAGCAGGACACCAATTGACTGGTCTTTCACCATAATAAGCCAAATTCTTCTTAAACAATTGAATGAAAATCCATTGGGTAAACTTGTAATATTTAGGATCAGATGTCTTTATTACACGATCCCAATCATATGAAAAACCACAACGCTTTAATTGTCTTATAAAATTATCGATATTAATATCGGTAAAAGGACCTGGATGTTTGTTATTCTTTATAGAATATTGTTCAGCAGGTAATCCAAAAGAATCAAATCCCATCGGATGAAGAACATTGTATCCTTGTGCTCTTTTGAATCTAGAATAAGCATCGGTGGCTGAATAACCTTCTACATGACCAACATGAAGTCCTTGTCCAGAAGGATAAGGAAACATATCCAATACATACATTTTAGGCTTTGAAAAATCTCTTACATCAGTCTTGTAGGACTTATTTTCTTCCCATACCTTTTCCCATTTTTTCTCTATAGAATCACTATCGTACATACTTCACTCCTCCAAAAAACTATATTTTTTGACACAAACATTATTTTACGACATCCATCAATTCTTTTGTAGTTAAACTAACAAGGTCTTTAAAAACTGAGCAAAATCTATTTGATATAATTTAAAAATCAAATCAAACAATTTTTCTTTTCCATTCACCATTCTCATCTTTATAGAAAATAATGTCAGTCAAACTATCATTGTCGTATATTTGCCATATGGAATCCATATCCATAGCCCATTGTTCTTCTTTAATATTTTCTCTTTTCACAAATATGAGGTGACCTTCAACAGAGTCTTTTAGTTCCCCTACAAATTCATCAGTTTCGTAGAGAAATACGATGTACATATCTTGACCTTTTAAAGTCTTGAATTCCATCAAACCCTTTAAAACAGGATTAGATATCGATAATCCTGTTTCTTCTTTTACTTCTCTGATTACAGACTGAACAAGGTTCTCGCCTTTTTCAACATGACCACCGGGCAATGTCCAACCAGGCCAGTCATGTTTTGTACGCATTTGAAGCAAGACTCTGCCATCCTTGTCTTTGACAAGGCACATATTAGTCAATTCAGCTTTTAATGTTCTATCCATAACTTATATAAAATTTCCAATCACTTAATAATATCATTTAAAGCAAATATTATTATTAATTCAGTGTGTTTTGAACACGCTATCTTATAAATTCAAGAAAAGATATCCTTTAGTTCAATCTCTTTAAATTCACCTTCTTTCAAATCAGGAGGCAAAACTAAAGCACCTATTTGAATTCTTTTCAAATCAGTTACTTGATTATCGATTTTTTCAATCATCCTTTTGACTTGATGGAACTTACCTTCGCAAATAGTTAATTCCAAATGATTTGAATCTATTTTCTTTATCCTTTTAGCCTTGGTCTTATATGGTTTATCATTGCCATCCAATAAAGTCATCTCATTCATCAGCACATTCTCGTCTTTAATAGGAAATTGTGTTGTCACTAAATAAGTCTTATCGACTTCCTTATTGGGAGAGATGATGTTATGCAATAAAACTCCATCATTTGTGACCAATAAAAGACCAGTAGTATCTTGATCTAATCTTCCGGCGACATTAAGACCTAATCTTCTATATTTAAGTGGAAACAAATTCAAAACAGATGGATAGACTTCATCCACATTCGATGACAAATAACCTTTAGGCTTGTTTAACATCAATAAGACCTTTTCTTTATAAAATACAGGATCATCGAAAAAAGTTACGACATCATTATTAGGATCAATATCATAGCTAGAATCTCTAATTATTTGACCATTGACAGTCACAGCTTCCTTCTTCAAATAAGATTTTATTTCTTTTCTTGAAGCATATCCCAAATTCGATAAGAATTTATCTAAACGCATATATCTATTAGCCATCCTTTAAGACTGATTCTATTCTAACAAATAAGTATTTATTTTGAATTTGTTTAGGGATATGAAAGGATGGATACTAAGATTTATAAAAAAAATCCAGTCAATTTAGACTGGATTCAATCTATGAAGATTAAAAATCAAAGTTTAGAAGCTTTATCAGGAGCAGAATAATTATAACTGTCTTTAGCAACATCTATAATCAATTTCAACGTGAAAGAAGCCTTTCCGTCACCATAATTGTCAAATTTAGAAGTGTAACTTCCTGATAAATTTAATACCAATGATTTGAACTTCTCATTTTCTATCAAATAATCAATATTAGTTTCAGTCAATACTATGGAATTCTTCCATTTAGTAATTTATGTAGTTTCACTAAAACAAAAGAAAATAAACTAATTAGGCTTCTTTTGTCAATGTTTAACTTAATTTTAACCTATTTGCGGCAATAAAAAAAGACCACCAGCATCACTGTCAATGGTCAAAAAATAAGGGTTAAAGTATGTTCGTGCTTTTGATATTCAGTTCGTGCTTTTGATAAATTACCTGCTTTTAAAACACGCAAAGAAAAAAGGTCTACTTCGCCAAAAATCAAGCAATTTATGCCTAAAATAAGCGAAATAGCCCTATAAAATGAAAAAAGGACTGATATTTTTGGTATCAATCCTATTGTTATCAATTGGGGCGGATAGCGAGGTTCGAACTCGTGCATGCCGGATTCACAGTCCGGAGTGTTAAACCGCTTCACCATATCCGCCATTACTCACACCTATTCTACCGAACGATGTGCGGAACGGTAATTAGATTAAACTAATTAGACCGATTAGTCAATAGACTTACGGTTGTAGAATTCGACGATAAGAGCCTCATCGATTTCAGGAGTTAACTCACTTCTCTCAGGGAGACGAGTAAGCTTTCCTTCAAGCTTGGTCTTATCAAATTCGACATAAGGAACACGTGTAGTAGCCTTCTCCAAAGCTTCCTTAACAATCTTTAAGCTCTTGGAAGAATCTTTCAAGGTGACTACTTCTCCTACTTGGGTAAGGTAAGAAGGAATATCCACCTTCTTGTCATTGACCAATACGTGTCCGTGATTGACCAATTGTCTAGCTTGACGACGAGTGGTAGCAAAGCCTAATCTGTAGACGATGTTGTCCAAACGTTGCTCACAAACTTGCATAAATGCGAGTCCGGTGATGCCCTTAGACTTCTTGGCGATACCAAAGTATCTACGGAATTGACGCTCAGAGATACCATAGGTAAAACGAAGCTTTTGCTTTTCAAGAAGCTGTCTTCCGTATTCTGAAGGCTTCTTCTTACGGTCTTGACCGTGTTGACCAGGTCCATAAGGACGCTTGGCAAGTTCTTCTCCTGTTCCGAGAATGGAGTAACCGAGATGTCTGGAAACCTTCCAGACAGGTCCTGTGTAACGTGACATATTTAATTTGTCCTTTCTAAAGCTGTTAGACAAGGCGATGCTTCCCCATCCCCGGATGAATGATGTTCCCCTTTTTGGCAAAAGGATACTTTTTTGATCAATCATCAGGCGAGATGATAAACATCGTGCCAACAAGCCTAGGAAGTATATACTCTAGGTGCACTTTTTTCAAGTGTTTTTTCAATCTTTTTGATTTTTTTATTAGAAAGGAAGTGCAGAATTATCTTTCTTCAATACTGCAGTTCCTTTAACTCGTCCATTACTTCTTTAACAGTCTTGTAATCGGATGTGTACTTAGCAGAGCTGACATCTGTTTCGTAATTAGAGTATTATTCCCTGAAATTTATGAACACATATTGTCACACAAAAAAGGGCGGGCTTTTATAAGCCCGTCCTCAATTACTTATTTACTTTCCTTCTATACTTATCTGCCCATCCTTCAAAACAAGTTTAGCTTCCTTAATAACTTTTCCTTCTAACATTGCAATAGCTAAAGGTGTTTCAATCTTATCCTGAATATATCTTCTAATAGGACGAGCACCATAGCTTGGAGTATAAGAATCTTTATGTGTCTTCTTGACTACTTCATCATCATAAGTCAACTCGATAGGTCCTTGTTCTCTATTGCTCAATCTATTCTTAAGTATATTAAGAAACTTTTCTACTATCTTATCTATGACATCATCAGTCAAACTATTGAACATAACCGTTTCATCAATTCTATTTAGGAATTCAGGACGGAATGTGCTCTTGAGTAATTCAGTTACTTTTGCTTTATTCTCAGGAGTATTTCCTTCTAGCAAGTATTGGCTTCCAAGGTTTGAAGTCATGATGATGACAGTATTTCTAAAATCGACGGTTCTTCCTTTTCCATCTGTCAATCTTCCATCATCCAAGACTTGAAGAAGAATATTGAATACATCCGGGTGAGCTTTTTCTATTTCATCTAATAGAATAACTGAATATGGCTTACGTCTTACAGCCTCAGTCAACTGACCACCTTCCTCATATCCAACATAGCCAGGAGCAGCTCCAATCAATCTTGAGACCGAGTATTTTTCCATGTACTCGCTCATATCGATTCTGATCATCTGACCTTCGCCATCGAACAAATCATCAGCCAAAGCTTTAGCAACTTCAGTTTTTCCTACACCTGTGGGGCCTAAAAACAAGAAGCTACCCAAAGGTCTATTGTTATCTTGAATTCCGGCTCTACTTCTCAAAATGCAATCGTAAATCTTTTGTATAGCTTCATCTTGACCTATGACACGATCTTCCAATTCCTTCTTCAATCCTAAAACTTTTTGTTCGTCGGATTTATTCATTCTATCAACAGGAATCCCAGTCCATTGACTGACAACTTGGGCGATGGATTCCTCTGTGACAACATCAGAGAATCCTTCTTTTGCAGTCTTATCCTTAGCCGTAGCTAATTTCTTCTTCAATTCAGGGATGAGGCCATTTTGAATTTTAGCAGCAGTCTCATAATCAGCATTCTGCATTGCTCTTTCCAAATCCAAATTTGCTTTATCAAGTTGTTTTTGGGCATCTTTAGCGGTATCTAGTTGCTTCTTCTCATTCTGCCACTTTAATGTTAAAGAATCTCTTTGACTTGAAAGTTCCGCTATCTCTTTAGTCATATCGGCTAATCTCTTCTTTGCAGATTCGGAATCATCATTCTTCAAAGAGACCTTTTCTATTTGAAGCTGAAGTATTTTTCTATTTACTTCATCCAAATCCTCAGGCATAGAATCTATTTGCATTCTAGTTCTAGCACAGGCTTCATCGACCAAGTCGATAGCTTTATCAGGCAAAAATCTATCTGTTATATACCTATTAGATAAGGTTACGGCAGAGATAAGAGCATCATCAGTTATTTGAACACCATGATGACTTTCATAAGCATTCTTTAAGCCTCTCAATATTGCGATAGTATCTGGAATGGTAGGTTCATCCACCATTACAAGCTGCATACGTCTAGCAAATGCAGGATCCTTTTCGATGTACTTTCTATATTCATTCAATGTCGTAGCACCAATACAATGCAATTCACCTCTAGCTAAAGCAGGCTTTAAAATGTTTGCTGCATCCATCGAGCCTTCACCAGTTGCACCAGCACCGATTAGTGTATGAATTTCATCGATGAAAAGTATGATCTTTCCATTGCTCTTAGAGACTTCCTTCATTACAGCTTTCAATCTATCTTCAAACTGACCTCTATATTGAGCACCGGCAATTAAGGATCCGACATCCAAACTCCAAATAGTCTTATCCTTCAATGATTCAGGAACATCACCCTTGAATATTCTCCACGCCAATCCTTCAACAATAGCCGTCTTTCCTACGCCAGGATCACCGACAAGAATAGGGTTATTTTTAGTCTTTCTAGCTAGAATAGTCATAACCCTTCTGATTTCATCATCTCTTCCTATGACAGGATCTATTTTTCCATTAGCCACTTCGCTCACCAAATCTTTTCCATATTTAGACAATGCTTCATATGTATCTTCAGGAGTGTCTGATGTAACCCTAGAAGATCCTCTTATTGAACGAATAGCCTTTTCAAAACTTTTTCTATCATAAGAAGGAATATTGGATAAATTTCTCACAATTGAAGAATTGATATCGAATTGAGAAAGCAATAGATGTTCTACTGAAAGATATTCATCATCGAACGATTTCTCAATATCTCTAGCTTTTTCAATCATCTTTTCAAGATCGGATGAAAATCCAATATCAGATCCACCCTGGACCTTATTCACGCTGTTCATGAAGGAATCGATCATTTGACTTACCTGTTTAGGATCTATATCGAGTTTCTCCAAAATTCTCACATAGAAAGAATCAGGTTGATCAAACAAAGCCCTTAGGACATGGACAACACCAACTTCAGGAGCTTGATATTTGCTAGCAAGTTGCTTAGCTAGTGTCAAAGCCTCAATTGTCTTCTTTGTATATTGATTAGATGTATCAGCCATAAAGCACCTCCTCTGAGGTCTTTTCTCAACCTCGCAAGTATCATTTTATCTAGAAAATTAGCAATGTCAAGTAGAGAGTGCTAATTTTGATAAAACTTATTTCAAACCCACTTTAGTGTTTTATAATTTCACATATGAACGCATTAACTATTACATTAATTTCTATCTTTTCAGTAATATTTGGAATATTACTAATCTCTTCTATCTGTTCTTATATAGGTTATAAGGCTATTTGGAATGCTAGAACTTACGAAATCAACAATCCTGTAAAAATTCAGTTTGAAGATATTGAAGAATGGACTACTAGGATCCCTCTTTCTTTCAAAATCAAAAAGAAATTGCCGGATTTTGATAAAGAAGTGAGAGGGTTCATCTATTCACCAAAAGATAATTCCATAAAAAAGAAACCGATTGTAATAATGTCAGCAGGCTATGGGAGAACGCACCTTTCCTATTTGTTAGATATAGGCATTCTAACTAAAGATGGATTTGAAGTCTTCGCTTTCGATCAATTCGGTACCGGAATGTCTGGTGGAAGTAAGCAAAGAGGCATTCATTTTGGACGTATCACCCTGGATAGTGTGCTCAATTCAGTAAAAGAATCAAAAGTATTTGAAGGAAGACCTATATACCTCTATGGACATTCATGGGGTGGATATAGTGTCTTGTCAGTATTAGGAAAGCATAAAGAAATTAGCAAGGTAATAGCAAGGAGTCCAGCAGACAAGCCTGTTCTTTCGACCTATGTCTTGTGTCAATCCATATTAGGAAAATTCTTAACTAGCTTCTTATATATTGTCGGTATACCAATGATATTTCTATTTCAAGGTCCATCTGCCTTTGTCAGTGCTGCAAATCAGGTAAAGAAAAACAAGAATACAAAAATATTGATTACTTCATGTAAAGAAGATCCAACAGTTTTAACAATAGCCTCTCCAATACCAAAATTAATAAAGAATTCCCAGGAAAACGTCGAATTCTACATAAGAAACGATTTAAATATCCATAATGACTTGTTATCTAAAGAAGGATACGATTACTTCAAAGAAAAACAAGCTGAATTTAATTCGATAATGAATACAGTTGATTCCTCATATGAAGAAAGAATGAATGATTTTCTTTCAGCATTGGATAGAACCAAGATTACTTCAGATTCAAATGAGAAAGAAAAAATATTAAGCTTCTTAAATAAATAAAAAATTGTTATAATTATTTCGTAAAGAAAAGGAAATGTAATTATGAAAAAATTATTAAAAGCAGGTTTGATTTCATTGATGATGGTAGGAAGTCTTGCAAGTTGTACAGATGGAGTTAGCGGAACAACAGTTGCAACCGGACAAGGTTCAACCATACCTACTCCAACCCAGCCAAAAGAAGATGGCAAAATGACTGTTGAAGAAGCTAAAGCATATGCAGATACTCATTATTCACAAGACAAGGTAGCAGAGAAATACAATCAAGGCGAAGCTGTAATAAATTATGACCTCAAAAAATGTGAGGGTCTTATATTGACTCAGCTCGGCCTAAAAGTTGGGGCGGATTCCACAACACAAACATTAAAAGAAGAAGATTTAGTCGTTTTGACATCCAAAGACATTGATTCTATGGCAAAAGCTATTGATTCATATGAAGGTAAAGATAAGGCTGAATTAAATTTTTCAATGACTGAGAATATTATGAAAATCGAATTCGATTTTCCAGCCTCAATACTTACAGCTGCATTAGAAAAATTATTGACAGGAATTCAGAACAGCGATGGTACAGGAACAGGGGATACTGATACCCCATGTATTACATTTGAAGACTTCGTAGGAAGTGGTGCAGGGATGTCAGGATACATAACTGTCAACGAATTAGGTTTAGCAAGCAAAGTCGATGCCACCATCGATTACACCTTAACCTTCAATTATGTCTATGAACCTACACTTCCAAATGGAACAAAAACAAATACAAAAGTTCCTGATAAAGAGTCGATTAAAGGTGATGCCACTGCAACAATCACTTATTCAATGGGCGAGACAACAAAAGAAGCTTAATTGTTATTGCTTTTGAATAAAAAAAGGATTGGAATTAGATTTCCAATCCTTTTTACGTTAGACTTATAATTCGTATTTTTTTACTTCATGAGGTGCTTGAGCATTTCCGATATCACTAATTTCGATTTCATTATACAAAGTTAAATTTTCAAGCCCATCAACACCAACTAATGAATCTTTAAAACTATTTGGAAGAACACCTATTATTTTAGTTAACACATTATTAGTGAAAATTAAAGTTGTTTTAGTGAAACTTTGACCTATATCCATGGAGAAATCATAAAAGGCATCTGTAGTTTCAAATGTGTCTATAACATCATTACCTTTATTTTTAGTATCAACAAAGGCAAAAGAACAATTTAATATCTGATTTTGAACATTAAAATATTCTTGCATATTTAATTGAGAAAAAAATTCATTTTCATTGTAATAATAGTCGATATCATCAAAAGAAAATACTTTTGCTGATTTATTGGATCCATCATTTAAAAAATAGTATTCCAAATGTGTAGTTTTTTCTTCGTCAGAAATTAATTGTGTCAAATCGAAAACAAACCCACTTCCATAAACCATTCCAATATTTTTAAGATATGAAGTTGTTTTTGATTCATCTACAACAATGCTAGAAAACTTATAATTCAAATTAATATTTAGGTTTTCGTCTGCGATGGTTTTATCCTTATCCATAGAGGAGGATAAAGACGTTTCCGTACCATCTTTGCATCCAAACAAACTTAATAATAATGTAATTAATATCAATGCTTTTCTTTTCATAAAAAACTATCCTATATCCTCTGTTTGACTTAAAACATCATTTGCTGACCAACATATTTTCAAAGTATGTCTATAACTATCAGCAAGAGCTAGTTTGCTATAAAAAATCCAAAGAAATCCTCTATCTCTCGCCTCAATAGTATTGAAATTTAATGATGCAGACATTTCTTTTCGATCATTTCTAGAAATAATTCTTATGCCTGGTTGAACTCGGTAAGATGCACCAAAATTATCATCTTTTGTCGGTTTCATCTGCCAGCCTCGATAGTTTCTTCCATAAGGAAAATCATTTACAACTTCTTGACCTGTACTGGATACAGTATAAGTATAGTCATATTCAACATCAGCACCTAACTTAACACCATCAAATCCTATTTTTCCTCCTAAAGTATACTGAGTTACATCATCCGATTGTATGTATGTTTCGTCTAATATATCTTCATCTGTATAAATTCTCGGTACATATTTAGTTATAGCATAATTTTCTTCAGCATCAACGCCAAAATCAGTTATGATGTCGTAAATTCCATGGCTTAATCCTGTATCTTTATCAAAATATTTTTGTCCTTGCTTAACTGTAGCCATTATCTTATACGAGCAAACAAGTTCAGATGGTTTGGAAAGTAAAGGAACCATTACAAATGTCTTTGCTGTACCTAAATCCCTCTCCTCTTCTATTTCCTCAGAATAAGGTTCTTCATTATTATCTCCAATGATATTCTGAATAGCGGTATGAACCCATTCTGCAAATTGCTTAATTGAAATCTCATTATAAGCTTCACTAATTTTATCTATTAGCACACCCTCATCATTAATTTCCAAATCATTTAAGAATTCAAGACTATAAGACCAAACATCAAGTTTATCGTTGTTTTTAAAAAGAACACTTCCTTGTTTTTCTTCACCTATAAAAGACACACTACCAAAATCATAATCTGCCATTTCCTTAAAGTCATCTAAAGAAACAGAAGAATCATTAACCATAATAACACCACCATTATCTAAATATTCAAAGACATCATGGGCACCGAATAATCCCATTTCTTCCATTCCAATAACATAACATGAATAATCATTACTCAATTCATACTTAAAGTTTCCATACGAGCTTTTCTTCAATCCTTTATCGGAAGAATAAACTTTGCATTTGAAACCACAATTACCGTTATTTTGCACATTGGGCAAAAAATTACACGGAAGCGTTGATAGAATAGACATAAGACAAAGACTAGCAAACAAACTTTTAATTCTTTTCATAAAATCAATACTTTCCTTTCGCTTACGACTACTTTATTTTACCATGGAAAATTATCATCTCAAAAAAAAGTACACAAAAAATCCAATAAATTGCATAAATTTGAGACAATTTGTTATAAAGATAAAAATACTAAGTTTTTATATTTAATTTTGTAAAGTGAAATACGCATTTAATTTTAAAAAAGTATTTTAGATAAATAATTGAATAATAGAATTAAAAATTTAACATTATTTCAAAATGATAGCAGCATTATTCTTCTTTCCACGTTTTAAGAAGAAAACTTTTCCATCTAAAGCGTTAGATCCATCTAATATCATATTTGGATCGACCACCTTTTCTCCATTCAAACTTACAGCATTTCCTTTCAAGAATTCCCTAGCCTCACGCTTAGAAGAAGCTAATTTTGTGTTTATCAAAGCATCGACTAAATTCATACCAGGCTCAACTTCAATAGCATCTAAAGAACGAGCTAAGTCCAACAAGGACTGCTCTTTAAGATTCTTGAAATCACCACTAAAGATAGCTTCAGTCATCTTAACACACTCATCGGCAGCTTCTTTTCCATGTACGAGAGAAGTGACCGAATAGGCCAAAGTTTTTTGACCCATTCTCTTTTCTGGAGCTTGCATGTGTTCAGCAACAATAGCATCGAGTTCTTCCAAAGGACGATCATCAAAAATATAGAGATATCTTCCGACATCGTTATCAGCTACATTGATGAAGTATTGATAGATGTTGAAAGGGGAAGTCATAGAAGGATCGAGGAACAAAGCACCTTTTTCGCTCTTTCCAAACTTCTTTCCGTTAGAATCACAAATCAATTTGACAGAGAAGACCTGGCAAGGGCATTTCTCCCCTTCCTTCTTTTTAACAAAATCCAATGCAGTAGTTAGATTACCCCATTGATCACCACCACCGATTTGCATTATGCAACCATATTTTGATCTCAAATTCCAGAAATCACCAGCTTGAAGGATCATATATGAGAATTCTGTATATGAAATTCCAACTTCCAAACGAGATTTGACTATTTCTTTTGCCAACATATAGTTGATAGGCATCATTTTTCCAAAATCACGTAAGTAAGTGAGAACGTTTGTAGTTGACCACCAATCATAATTATTGACACAAATACCTTTGTTAGGATCAGAGAAGTCCAAATATTTTGAAAGCTGTTTTTTCAAGCACTGAACATTGTAGTTTACTTGTTCGGGTTCCAAAAAGCTTCTCTCGGATTTCTTTCCCGAAGGGTCTCCAATCATACCAGTTGCACCGCCGACGACAGCAATGATTCTATGACCAGCTTTTTGAAGCTTGGACAAAATATGAATCATGATGAAGTTTCCTAATTGCATCGACTTATTTGAAGGATCAAATCCACAATAGATTGTTTGTGGAGTCTTGAGCAATTCTCTAATCTTTTCCTTATCTGAATAACTATCCAATAATCCACGTTTGTTCAAATCATCAAAAATATCTATCATAAATTTTCTCCTTTATTCTTTTAAATAAATAGCATACATATTTTATGCTTCTTTTATTTATGTTCAAGTCTAAGAAGGTTGAAACAAATAATCTTTCAAATAAACAACATATGTTTTTTCTATTTTTCTCTTTCCGAAAAAAAAAATGAACTGTCTTTTCGATTTTAAACTCTACTAACCCATCTTTTAAATAATATTCGCTTATAAACATATCCTTATTCAAATCAACATTATTTATATTTTCTCCACTTCTTATATGATTTTGAATTTTATAGTAGCTTTGAAAGAAATCTAATTCCAAATAATTGATTTGCATACCATCGATAGAAGCTAGAAAAGAAAAAACGATCAAGAAAGAATACAAAAGAAATAAAGCTTTGTTTTTCATTGTTTGAATATAAAAATGGCTACAAGAACTAAAATCATCTCTATGAATAAGAAAGCCAATCCTAAATATCCGAGTTCTTTTCTGGATTTGACCTCATTATCTTTAGTCTTTTCCTGAATAATGCTGCCAATGATCGTCAAGTTCTTCTCATTTCTATTTTCTTTTACCAAATCAAAACAATCCTTGTATTTGGAATTATTAATAAATCCTGTCCCATCTTCCAAATAGTTATTTATCACATCCAAAACTTGGGAATCTAATGATTCAGTTGCTTCGACTAAAGATGATCCATATTCAAGTTTAGATCCTATAATTTTCAATGCTTCTTTGATTTGCACATCGCTTATAGAGCCTTTCCCTTTTTCTTTCTTATCGAAGTACCAATAACCTAAAAGCCCGAAGATTAAAAATATAGAGAAAATTCCCAATGCCAAAAAATTAGAGCATTCGAAATATAGCTTTAAAACAACTATCAATATCAATCCAATCACTAATAAAGATAATGAAGAATATTTCAATACTTTGTTTTTGTTTTTAAAATTCAAATTATTGTATTTCATTTTACAAGTCTCCTTTTCTTTTCATTGAGGTTGCTCCCATACAACTCAACTATCTCAAAAAATATAATTGATATCAGTTCCAAAACTAAACCTAGCCATTCAACATTAGAAAGAGTTTCATTGATCAATGTTATTACAGGGAAAAACATCAAAGGTATCGATATACACAAAGACATTATCAAACCTGTACTACGCATATCTTCTGTAGTTTTAAAGGTTTGCTCTTTTTGATTCTCGATATCGATTAACTTTGTTATATTTAATCTTATTCTATCATTATTTTTATTGTTGTGGCATTCGATCATGTCTTTAGTTATTTCACCTATTTCCTTATAAGAAATCAACGAATCAAATTCTTTATTTATTATGGTTTGATAAATCAAACTAGAAGACTGACATTCTTTGCCAAACTCCTTAATAGCATCATCGATATCATCTGCCTTAGATAATATCAAGCCAAATCTTATTGCTACTGAGCAATCAATCATATTATCTTTACTGCTATCTATCTTCTTTAGTCTATAAAAGCCCATAGAGATTGATGTAACTATTGAAATAGTTAGAAACAATAAAAACATCGCTATTGAATTGTCGAAGACAAAAAGAGAAAAGCTGACTATTAATCCACACAACAAATCTTTCCAACAACACTTGATAAGCCTAATCAGTTTTTTTTCATTTTTATTCATAGTTTAATCCTTTCCCACCCATAAACGTTGAGTGAAACTATAAAAAGATTCTTCTTTTAAAAAAGAGAAATAATCTATCTTTATCTCTTTATTTTCAAATACATTAAAGAAGAAAGAATACTTATATCCATCTTTTAAATCAGAAATGTAATTATTCATAAGTAACTCAAATCTATTGTGATGAATTTCAAAAGATTGATTACTCTTATTGAAATCCAAGGATTCAATAAAGCATTTTTCACCTATTGATTTGAGATTTAAATTTATTCTTTTATATTCATATTCGTTATTTTTAATATTGTATATAGTCATAAAAGATAATAAATATATACAAGAAGAAACAAAGACAAAAAACTTACTTTTCATATAAATTAAACCTTCCTTCTATTCCAAAAAAAGTATATGGTTTAAATATAAAATCAGCTTTTATGTCGATTATTCCTTCAACAAATAACTTGCCTGGTGCGTCTCTTATCGATTCTTTGAATTTGATTGAAGAATCAAAATCAAAATTGCTATCATCTTGATTTATTATATCAAGTACAACTCCGCCTTTACTCATATCAAATGTACCACCTTCAACTTTATTATTTGAAATTCCTAATACAACATATTTATTACTCCAAGCATCAATGAATCTATCATTTACTTTATAATTTAAATAGAACAAACTATCATTAATATCTAAACAATAATCATTTGAAAAAGATAATGTCAATTTTTCCTTGATTATGGGTTTATCATCATTCCTGAGCAAGTCATTTTCATAGAATCCTTCACTACCGATTGAAATCAACGGATTCAATATATAGTTAATTCTACCGGCTAATGAATCTATATAAAAGTTAATACTCGAATCTTGAAATTTCCATTTTTGAATCGTTATTTCAATCCATTCATTTGCTTTTAATTCTACAGAATTCATTTCACTAAAAATCAAATTTGAATCTAAAGTGGTCTTAACACTCAATAAAACACCATCAATATTCCGTGTAGCATCGAAAAAGATTCTATTTTGTGGAATAGGATTGACTTCTATCAATCCCAAAGAGACAAATAACAATATTATTTTTCTCATAAAAAAGCCTCCAATCAATATGATTATTGGAGGTGGATAATAATGAGTGAATTCAATTAAAAATTCAATAAATCTACTAGAATTGAATCTAATACATATAATTTTTCAGGTTTAACCTTTACAGTCTTATCTTGTATTATAAATTCATCTTTTAGTAAGTCGATCTTGTCTTTATAAGCTACTAAAAAATCCTTACCAAATCTTTTCTTAAACTCATCGAGTTTAAATCCTCTGGTCAATCTAAGATTTAGCATTAAAAAGTCAAATTCAAGATCATGGCTGTCTTCTTTCTCTTCTTTCCAATAATATTGACCATTCAAATACTTTTCTATAGATCTAGTCCTTGTTATTCTAGTGTTATCTTCAAAAGATGTAGCACCCATTCCAATGGCACCATAAGGGTTGGATAACCAATAACAAAGATTATGCTTGCTTTCATATGATGGCTTTGCAAAATTACTAATCTCATATCTATAAAGACCAACCTTTTCTAGCCTTTTTACTATATGTTCATAATAATCAGCCAACAAATCACCATCCGGTTCATTTTTGTGTTTGATTGCAAATATGGTGTTCGGTTCTATTTGCAATGAATAAAAAGAAACATGTGGAATATTCAATGCGATAACATTATCGATATCGTTATCGATATCATCTATTTTTTGACCTTCAAAACCATAGATAAAATCTAAGCTGACATTATTAATTCCATTGTTTTGAAGTAATTTAACACTCCTTATAACATCAATAAACCTATGTGTTCTTCCTAAATCTTTTAAAAGATTGTCATCTGTGCTTTGAGCACCTAAACTAACTCTATTTATTCCACATTCCTTAATTAATTTAGCAAAAGAATCATCTACATCTTCCGGATTGCATTCAATTGTAAATTCTTTAGGTTGACCATGTCTTAAGACAAGTTCATTCAAAAGATATTTCAATTCTTCTCTTTGAATACATGAAGGTGTACCACCACCCAAATAAATAGTATCAAAACTCAATCCGGCATATCTTTTATCTTCTTCTAAAATGGCAGTAGTATATTTCTTAGAAAAGCCAGTACTCAGCAATACTTTAGGAAAATCGCAATACGCACAAAAATGTCTACAAAAAGGAAGATGAACATATAAGCTTTTTGGCTTATCCATCATTTAGAATTCCTTACTATCAAATTCGACAAGCTGAAGAATTATATAAGGCAATTCCTCGTCGTCAAAGATTATATTCTTGTCTGTTTCAAGCTTCTCCAAGTAATCTAAAGCTTTCTTTACTTTCTCATCTTCCATATCTTTTTTAGGGTCACCAATTTGCTGCTTCACACTTGTCACAATCATGTTATTAACTTCTTTTTCTGCGATTTCTTGAACAGTTTCTTTTTTTCCTTTATCTCTGTTTCTAATAGATGGCACAAGAAAATAAACGCAAGCAACTACTAACACGATTACAAATACAACGCACAATATAACAATTAAAGCTGAATCCATAGATTAAATCACTCCTTTAGGAATCGGTGAATAGATGAACTTCTTGGCAGTTTTGCTCTTTTTATAGAATCCGAGATTAGCCAATAAATCCATCGAAGTTCTAGCAGTCTCATAAGCGACATTTTCGATTATTTTAAATTGACTTATCGTATAAAAGCTGCCTATAGTTCTATGGGTTACATAGAAATGAGCAGTAGCCCATTTCAAAACCGGATGCTTTTCCATAAGTTTAACAATCTCGTCATTCAAAGGAGAATTGCTATCTTTGCTTTCTTTAGGATATTTACCAGTAGAATAAGAAGAAACACTAGCCATAGTAATGTTATTTTCACCCATGTGATAAACTTCATCATCATTGAAATTCTCAGCTTTAGGAGCCATGGAATCATATTTGTTATATCCGATCGAGCCTTCCTTAATCAAGAAACTAGAAGAATTGACATTCTTCAAATTTTCTTCTTCAGCAATTTTATCTGAGACATCATTTTCTTCAATATCATTCAAGCTTCTTTCAATATTGTTTAGATTCATATCAAGCAAATCTAAGCTAGAGATAGCAAAATAAGTCAAATCACCAGTCTTCAATGAAAGCTTAGCTCTATCTAACATATTTCCACCAAAAGAAAAGTACAGGCTTTCCGTTGGAAACCATTGGCCGGAATTTGGAAATATAGTCGAAGATAAATAACACTTGGTCAACAAACTTCCAGTCTCTTGATTGAAATAAGAGCATGGGCATAAGTAAGTATACTGATATAAGAAAGCTATAACCTTCAAGATAAATGAAATAGATTCATTACCATTTAAAAAAATTAATAAATCATTCAATTCACCTTGAAGCAAATCTTTATTTGAAAGGAAATCATTGCCTATCTCATCTATATTTCTATATTGAAGCCTAGTCTGATCTAAATTTCCTAATAAACAATTGTTTATATTATTCAAAAGATTAGAATAATCTAAGGAACATATATTATTTACTCCTTCGGACATCTTCAAATAATTCTTTAATATTTTTACCTTAGGTTCATCTGAATTATACTGACCATTAACAATGGAAGAGATGTCGATGTTAGAAAGTCCAAGTCTATAATTATCGCTAATCCATCTCAATCCAAGTTTTAATGATTCATTGTTAAATTTCTTCTGGCCTTTCTTTGATAGTCCAGAAAACTTAGCGCATATCAAAAAGAACTTTCTTTCCAATGAAGAGACTTTATTCAACACCAATCTATTCAATGTTATATAGTAAGGATTCTTCTCGGGAGTTTTTATTGCTAAATCATATCTAAATAATGAGCGGTATTCCTTGACCTTCTCCCATGTAGGAGTAATATCAGGCAAATTAAAACGTGCCTTGAGTTCATCAAGGGACAAATATTCTTTGTCACTAAAAATACTGGCACGTTTCAATCCTTCATACATGTTTAAATCCTCTACATTCCATTAACTAACTACTATTTTACTACTAATTTAAAATTTTTGTGTGTAACTTAGATAAACCGAGAAATTACTTCTTTACATCAGTGGGGTCGACTGAAAGAACAGCGATAAAGGCTTCCTGAGGAACATAAACCTTACCGAATTCCTTCATTCGCTTCTTTCCTTCTTTTTGCTTTTCCAAAAGCTTCTTCTTTCTTGAGATATCGCCACCATAGCATTTTGCGAGAACATCTTTTCTGACAGCCTTGATATCGCTTCTGGCGATGACTTTAGAATCTATAGCAGCTTGGACAGGAATTTCAAATTGCTGACGAGGAATGACATCCTTCAACTTGTCGACTATAGCTCTAGCCTTAGGATATGCTGTATCCCTAAACACAACCGTCGTCAAAGCATCTATTTTTTCATTGTTGAGAAGAATATCCATTCTAGCTAATTTCGAATCTCTATATCCAATAGGCTGATAATCCAAAGAAGCATAACCGGCAGATAATGATTTCAATCTATCGAAGAATGAAAAGATGACTTCGCTCAAAGGAAGAATATATTTCAACGATACACGTTTAGTGTCGATATAATCCATTCCTTGATATTCTCCACGTCTAGATTCACATAACTGCATCAAAGGTCCTACATAGTCTTGGGGAGTCATTATTTCAGCTTTCACAAAAGGCTCACTAGCTTTCTTTATCAAAGAAGGATCAGATGGGAAGTCGGATGGATTTTGTATCAACATTTGTTTACCGTTAGTCAAAGTGATGTCATAAACGACGGAAGGAGCAGTGCAAATCAAATCAAGATCATAATCTTCTTCTAATCTTTCCTGAACGACAGACATATGAAGGAGTCCTAAAAAGCCACAACGGAATCCACTCCCCAAAGCCACAGATGTTTCAGGCTCAAATACGAGAGCCGCATCGTTCAATGATAATTTTTCTAATGCTTCCCTCAACTTTTCAAAGTTTTTATTATCAGTCGGATACAAACCGGAATAAACCATAGGCATCATAGGTCTAAATCCATCCAATGGTTTATCAGCAGGGGCATCAGCATTGGTCAAAGTATCACCGACTTTCACTTTCTTAATATCCTTTATCTGAGCACAAAGATATCCGACCTCTCCTGCCGAAAGGACATTTCTCTTTTGCTCCTTAGGTGTTCTAAAGCCTAGCTCTTGAACAACATAAGTCTCATTTGGATTTGACATCATCTTAACCCTATCGCCAAGTTTAACATTGCCTTCCTCAATCTTTAAAAGGATAACAACTCCACGATAAGGATCAAATTTGGAATCGAATATCATTGCCTTCAAGGGTTTATTTCTATCACCTTTGGGTGCGGGAAGTCTCTGGACTATCGCTTCTAACAAGTCTCCAACACCAAGACCAGTTTTAGCGGAAACCATCATACAATCATCAGGATCTATATTCAAAGTCTCGATCAAATCCTCTTTGCACATCTCAGGATCAGCAGTTGCCAAATCTACTTTGTTGATAACTGGAAGCAGCTTCAAATTATCATCCAATGCCAAATAGGCATTAGCCAAAGTTTGAGCCTGAACTCCTTGAGTAGCGTCAACCAATAAAATTGCACCTTCACAACAAGAAAGAGAGCGTGAAACTTCATAAGTGAAATCGACATGTCCCGGAGTATCGATGAGGTTGAACAAATAATGCTCCCCGTTCTTAGCTTTGTAATCCAAGTTAACTGCGTTCAACTTGACTGTTATTCCACGCCTTTGCTCCAAAGGAAGATCATCTAGCATTTGGGTGGACAATTCTCTTTCTTGAACTGCTCCAGTCATCTCCAAAATACGATCTGAAAGTGTAGTCTTTCCATGATCTATATGAGCAGTGATAGCAAAATTTCTGATGTGATCTTGTGGGTAATCCATATTCAGCTCCTCTCTTTCCAAAACTTCATTGTCTCTTCTCTAACCTCTTGTGGAGAACTTACATATATTCTATCAGGATAGACTTCATCGAGTAGTTTTCCATAGTTAGAATGACCAAATCGCCTATCTATAAAGAGTATAACACCCTTATCATCTACATTCCTTATCACTCTTCCTGCAGCTTGTATTACTTTGTTGAATCCTGGATAGGTATAGGCATAGTCAAATCCGTTCAATCCCTTACCTGCATAGTATTGTTTCAATCTATCGTTGTCATATCCTATACCAGGAATACCAGTAGATACTATAACAACTCCATTCAAGGCATGGGGCTTTAATTCTATACCTTCTCCAAATACGCCACCTAGGACTAAGAATCCTAGATGAGTTCTCAAGGGATCTTCCTCAAATTCATCTAGAAATCTAATTCTTTCACTAGGCGTCATGTTTCGTTCTTGCTTGATACAAACAAATTCACCTAATCCTTCAAACCTCTCATAAGCCATCAGCATATATTCATACGATGGAAAATAAAGAAAATAATTTCCGTTCTTTTCTCTAACCATCTGATAAATAGAATTCAGCACTCTAGGAAGCGAGATGTTCCTATCGGCATAACGAAGAGATGGAATAGAATCTACCATAACCAATCTATTCCTTCTTTCAAAAGGAGATGGGAGATTTAGTAACTTATTCACTTCGTCATCTTTTGTTCCACCCAACAGACTGATGTAATAATCTACCGGAGACAAAGTAGCGGAGAAGAATAAAGTGGCATTGAATCTATCGCTGATATCTCTGATATATTCCGAAGCATCCAAGCAGAATATATGAATAGCATCGGCTTTCCCATTGTAATAGGTTATATCGTAAGAATAGTTTTCCTTTCCTTTCAAAGGTGATTTAAGAAAACCTTTAACAGCTGATTTCAATGAGACATAGCTATCTGGATATTTGGCATCAGGCTTCTTTTCCAAATTCAAACCCTCTTCCTGGAATCCTTTCAATAAAGTGATGAAATCATCAGGAACTTCGTTCAATATCTCGATATCCTTATCAGATTTTCGCATATCAAACCAACTTATGATATCGACTATTGCTGATTTTAACTTTGAAGTCTTTCTTCCAGTCAATTCAGTATAAACATTCATAAAGAATTCTCTATCCAACCTAGCAGAATACATTTCTCTAGCTCTAGAAGGAAGATTATGAGCTTCATCGACTAACAAAGTATAAGGTAAAGGTAAATTCGAATCCATAATTTCTGGATTGCCAACTACAGGATCAAAAACGTAGTTATAGTCGTAAATACATATGTCGGAATTGACAGCTAAATCCAACGACAGCTGGAAAGGACAAATCGTATTCTTCATAGCTATTTCTTTGATGTCGTCTTCATCAAAGATGTTTTTCTCACTCAAAGCCTGCCTTATTACTTTGTATATCTTTGAATAATAATCCTTGGCAAAAGGACATTCATCAGGGTTGCAGTGTTTTTTGAAACCCTCATCATTCATGCAAATAGTCTCTTTTGCAGTAATGGCAACACATCTTAGATCAGCACCTTCCTTTACCAAAGCATCAACAGTCTTCAATGCTTGTCTCTTTATAGAGTTCTTAGAAGTCAAATAGAATATTTTAGAAGTCTTTCCTTCCTTAAAGTTTTTTATGAAAGGATATAAAACACAGACAGTCTTTCCTATTCCTGTAGGTGCTTCGACATAACCTTTTGATTCTTCTAAAAGAATTCGATCAGAAAAAGCTATCAAGTCTTGCTGACCAGGTCTATATTCTTTATATGGAAACTCTAGGAAATCGATGGATTTGTTTCTAGACAAGTTATGTTGACCTTTTTCTTTGAGTCTAGCTATAAATTCATGAATTAAATCGTTGGCAAACCTATCTAATTCATCAAATTTAAATTCTTCTTCCACTATAAGTTTATCCTTGATATGGCCTTGCTTATAGTAAGAGACACGAACTTTTATCGATTTAGTATGACCGTTGCTGTTTCTAAGAATCATCCACGCATACATTTTTGCCTGACCTTGATGCCAAACTATATTTTCGTCCTTGAACTTCTCCAAATCCTCGACAGTGGTTTTTATTTCATCAACTGTTAAAGAACCATCAATGTTATGAATTATGCCGTCAGCTCTGCCTTGAATATCAAGAACGATATCACCCGTATCAAATGTGGTCTCCAAAGGAACTTCTGGAATATAGTTTCCTCCAGAAGAATCTTGAATCTTCTTATGCATTCTAGTGCCTTCTTGCATAGTTTCCGAATTGAAGATTCTAGTATCTATACTCCCTTGCCTGAGTATAGAATCCACAATGTCATGAACTGAAAATGAATATAATAGATTCACATCTCTATTTTACAACATAGACCACATACTAAATAAAAGTATTGTTAGGCACCTATCCTCTTAGTCTCTTCAAACTTAGTTAAAAACAAAGAAATTTTATTCATTCCAATCAAAGAAAAAGTTTTGGACAAATCCTTATATGCAAATGGGTTATGCTCCAATACAGCTATGTTCAAAAGTAAAAACACAGATAGCAATGAGGGATTTCCATAATCCCTTCTTACTGAGATACAAGCACATGAACCCAAATTCTTTTTATCGAGCAATGTTTCTTGTGCTTGTTCTTCCATCTTAAGTAAAGCTTTAGTCTTTTTCATCAATTTGACCTCCTGTTTTTCTTATAGAAATTAGTGATGGATTATTTCAAAAACAAAAAATGGGAAAAACTTGTAAATAAGCGTGATAGAATAGAAACCTAAATAAGGGGTGTTCTTTAATGAAGTTCAATCTATTCAATTATTTGTTTTACGCCATTCCAAAGCACATCGAAGACACCAGAGCTAAAAGATTCTTCGATCTTCATTCTAATTATTTAGCACTATTTCAAGAAACTCATAACTACCAAGAAGCTAGAACTAATTTTGAAGTAATTCAAGCAAACATAATAATCAAAGGTTTGATGAACAAGAAATTTTTGGAAAACAAAGCTTCTTTAGCTAAGAAGACAGGATTGACTACATTGCCATCCTACTTAAAACATTTGACTTATATGAAAGATGGCGATGATTTCATTGCTTTGCCTTTCTTTTCTAAGACCATAAACAAACATTATGTCATAGATACAAAATCTTTAGCTGATCTTCCTTATAGAGCATTAAGAACTCAAAAGACGTTTTCATCATTCTATGAAAACCCATTTGAAAAGTATGGATATAGATTGTTCGATTCGATGTTTACGAATTGGATTCCAGTCATGAAAAGCCCAATGGGCGATTCTATGGCCTTTGTCGACTTAGAAGTCGACACAATCTATATAGTAACTGATCAGGGAACATTGGAAAGAGCAATCCCATATTTCGACCAATTCTTAGAGATTCAAAATAGAAAGCATCTTCTTGATAAAATAAAGCAATTAGTAGAGACTTATTATTCATTCGATAAAATAAAATTCATAGATTCATTATTTTCTTTGGGTTTCATATCTTTTAAATTGTATAACTACTTGAAACAAGAAGAAAT
>ERZ1034710.119-NODE-119-length-35774-cov-9.456032_pt1 | contig 35774 bp, 30 predicted proteins | sample MGYA00520597_ERZ1034710 | MGnify/ENA primary metagenome ERZ1034710 (study PRJEB33766, sample SAMN09781714) | gut metagenome | biome: gut microbiome | host: Homo sapiens | place: Madagascar | study: EMG produced TPA metagenomics assembly of the PRJNA485056 data set... | reverse complement strand
TTTTCACCTCTTTATTTTTCCAAGTGCAAATATAATAGAAAGGGCAAAAGCTTTGTATATTGCTCAATATTTTAAAGCTTTTGCCCTTACAGGGCGACGGGTTTGCGTTCATAATTACCCAGGGCGATGCCCTGGGCTAGGAGCTTCTGCCCTTTCAGGGCGTATTGGGTAATTTCAACCGTACAGGTCGAAAAAAGATGAAACAAAAAAAGCTCCGAAGAAAGATGAACTTCTTCGGAGCTTTTCATATTGTACACCCTTAGGGATTCGAACCCTAGACCCACTGATTAAGAGTCAGTTGCTCTACCAACTGAGCTAAGGGTGCATCAAGCTTAGCATTTGAGTTATTTCTCAAAAGCGGTTGCAAAGGTACTGCTTTTTTCTGACACCACCAAATTTTTCGGCAACTTTTTTCTTTTTCATGCGCATTTTCCTGATTTTCCATACATTTTCAAGAGAAAAAGTGTATCTTTGCAGCCACTTATACATTATTATATATGTAGAGCATCAAAGAACATAAGAGAATATAAGAGAAATCTTATCAATTAAGAAATCAAAAACATAAGAGAATATGAACGGAATATACACTATCCTGCTCCTCGTGCTGAGCAACATCTTCATGACGCTCGCATGGTATGGACATCTCAAACTCCAGCAGACGGGCACCAGCAGCAACTGGCCACTCATCGGAGTCATCGCCTTCAGTTGGGCGATCGCCTTCTTCGAATACTGCTGCCAGGTACCAGCCAACCGCATCGGATTCATCGACAACGGCGGTCCATTCAATCTGGTACAGCTCAAAGTGATACAAGAGTGCGTGTCGCTCATCGTCTTCGCCATCATCGCCAACATCCTCTTCCAGGGGCAGGGACTGCATTGGAATCACTTTGCCGCATTCGTCTGCCTCATCGCTGCCGTGTATTTCGTCTTCATGAAATAATAAAGCTTTTGCCCTTACAGGGCGACAGACTTGCGTCCTGAATACCCAGGGCGATGCCCTGGGCTAAGAGCTTCTGCCCTTTCAGGGCGTTAACAACAAAGAAAGAAGAACAATTATAACAAAATAAAAGAATAACCGACAATGGAAAAGAAATTACGTGTTGCTTCCCTCTGCGTGCAGGGAGGCTATGAGCCGAAGAACGGCGAACCGATAGAAGTGCCTATCTATCAGAGTACTACATTCAAATACGACAACTCTGAGGAGATGGCGATGCTCTTCGACCTGAAGAAGGAGGGTTACTTCTATACCCGACTCCAGAACCCAACCAATGATGCTGTGGCAAAGAAAATCGCACAGCTCGAAGGTGGCGTGGGTGCCGTATTGACCTCAAGCGGTCAGGCTGCCAACTTCTATGCCGTATTCAACATCTGCGAGGCTGGCGACCACATCGTTACCTCTAACGAAATCTACGGCGGCACCTTCAATCTCTTCGGCGTTACCCTGAAGAAGCTCGGCATCGAGTGCACCTTCGTAAACCCTAACGCCAGCGAGGAGGAAATCCAGAAGGCTTTCCGCCCTAACACCAAGGTGGTGTTCGGCGAAACCATCAGCAACCCTGGCTGTGCCGTGCTCGACATCGAGAAGTTCGCCCGCATCGCTCACAAGAACGGCGTGCCTCTCATCGTAGATAACACCTTCGCCACACCTATCAACTGTCGCCCATTCGAGTGGGGTGCCGACATCGTTACCCACTCTACCACCAAGTATATGGACGGTACTGCATCGCAGGTAGGCGGCGTAGTAGTGGATAGCGGCAACTTCGACTGGATGGCGAATGCCGAGAAATTCCCTGGCCTCTGCACACCGGATGAGAGCTACCACGGCTTGACTTACGTGAAGGCCTTCGGCAAGATGGGATACACCACCAAGCTCGTGGCACAGTTGATGCGCGACCTGGGTTCCATCCCTGCACCGATGAACTCATTCATCCTGAACCTGGGTCTCCAGAGCCTGCACCTGCGTATGCGCCAGCATTGCGAGAATGCGCAGAAGGTGGCTGAGTTCCTGCAGAATGATGAGCGTGTGGCTTGGGTTCACTATAGCGGACTGAAGGGCGACGAGTATTATGATCTTGCCCAGAAGTACATGCCAAACGGCACCTGCGGCGTCATCGCCTTCGGATTGAAGGGCGACCGTGAGACAGCCATCAAGTTCATGGATTCATTGGATATGATCAACATCGTGACTCATGTGGCAGATGCCCGCACCTGCGTGCTCCACCCTGCCAGCCATACCCACCGCCAGCTTTCAGACGAGCAGTTGAAGGAGGCAGGCGTTGCCCCAGACTTGATCCGATTGTCAGTAGGTATCGAGGATGTAGAGGATATCCTGGATGATATCAAGCAGGCATTGAATAAGATCTAGAAAATCAGTATGATTTAGGCAATGCCCGGCATGTTCCAAGTGGTGTTTGCATCCAGCACGCCCTGTTTGCATCCACACGCCCTGAAAGGGCAGAAGCTCCTAGCCCAGGGTAACACCCTGGGTACATAGGGATATAACAGAGTCGCCCTGTAAGGGCAAAAGCTTCTCAATACCAAGCTTTTGCCCTTACAGGGCGACTTTCTTGCTTATGTATAACCCAGGGTGTTACCCTGGGCTAGGAGCTTCTGCCCTTTCAGGGCGTGCCGGGAATAGAACTTCAGTTCTTTCTCTTAAGCCGGCAAATATTGATTTAGGGCGTGTTTATACCAATTTATAAATCTCACTAGGCGTCTTCCGCTTCAGCACTTCCAGCTCGAAGTCCTTTCCGGCAATGATGCCCTTGCTCCTGAGAATCTGCTCCACGGTCTTTCTCGCCAGTTCGGGATGATTATTCTCCTCGCTGAGATGGCAGAGCCATACGTGGCGGAGGCTCGGAGTGGCGAAGTCGGCAAGCGCATGAGCACACTCATCATTGCTGAGATGACCGTTCGGACCCAGGATTCTGTCCTTCAGATACTGAGGATATTTTCCTGTCTGAAGCATCTCCACACTATAGTTCGATTCGAGCACCAGATAGTTCGCCTTGCCGATGAACTCCTGAATCTCCTCAGTGATGTGGCCCACATCCGTAACCAGACAGAAAGCGACGCCCTCGTGCTCCACGAAATAGCCCACATTATCCGTACTGTCGTGAGGCACCCCAAACGGAGTAACCCTAAACTCGCCCACCTGGAACGGCACACCTTTCTCTATGATGTGCGCATGATTGGGCACGATTTTCTTTCGGACGCAGTAGTTGCGCTCGATACCTGCATGAACTTTACGGGTTGCATATACTGGTAGATGATAGTCAGTACTCAAGCTCCCCACCGACTTTACATGGTCGGCGTGGTCATGGGTGATGAGGATATGATGCACATCCTCGAAGCGCAAACCATAGTTGTGGAAGTGCTTCTTCAGGGTTCTGATACCTACTCCTACGTCTATCAATAGCGAATCCGTTTCAGTGTAAAGATAGTAGCTGTTGCCACTGCTTCCACTGCCAAAGGATATAAATTTTAGCATTTTATTTGTTATTTTCCCTGCAAAGTTAGCAAAAAAGATTCTTATTACAAAGTTTTTTACTATCTTTGTGCCCAAAATAAGCAAATAAATAGAAATTTTAAGAATTCGAAAACATGATGAGGAAAACAATATCCAGCATGGCTATCGCCGTAGCTGTCATACTGACAAGCGTTTACACCCTTACGGGATGCCAATCCCATCAGGGCGACGAAGATCAGCTGGAGAATGACATCGATTCATTCGCCACCTACTACTTCAACTGGCAATTTCCCAAGACCCAGAAGTACTGCACCCAGAGTTCGGAACCCTGGCTCCGCTATGCTGCCAGCAACGTGCATCAGGCGGATGTGGACCTGCTGCGCACCAAGGCTGAAGATGCCACGGTAGAAATCAACGACATCGACTTCTGCGATGACGGAGCAAACGCCACCGTCAGCATCACCGTATATAATTTTCTGCAGATGGACACCATCGGGCAGGAAGCCCACCTCGTAGAAGAGGCCGACTTCCACCTGCCGATGCGTATCGAGAACGGGGTATGGAAGATTAGAATGGTAAACCTACCGCGAAGTGAAAGGCGAAATCACGACTGAGCTTTGGGTGAATGATCGCCCAATGCTCATCCCCACTCTCGTAGGCAGGATTGATTGCCTTCATACCCATATCGAATCGGAGGATGAAATAATCGAAGTTCAACCTCAGACCCATACCATACGCCGCAGCAATCTGCTTGTAGAACTTATTTAACTTAAACTGTCCGTTAGGCTGCTCATCATATTTTCTGAGCGTCCAGATATTACCTGCATCCACAAACAGGGCACCTTCGAATTTCCAGAACAAAGGAGTGCGGTACTCGGCATTCAGGTCGAGCTTCATATCACCCGTCTGGTTGATGAAGTCGATGCGTCCGTCATTGCCCTTGTATCCGCCAGGTCCCAGCTCTCTTACGCCCCAGCCTCTCACCGAGTTGGCACCACCCGAAAAATACCGTTTCTCGAAAGGCAGCACCTTGCTGTTGCCGTAAGGATACGCCACGCCGATGCCTGCATGCAGCGCCAGCACATTGCGGTCGTCGAAGCGCACCAGATGGGTGTAGTCGAAATCAGCCTTGGCATACTGGGCATAGGCGATATTGATGAAGGTACGCTGTCCCTGGGCATTTATCTTGAAATTCAGCGCCTTGGAGAAAGCGCTGAGCAGATTGCCCGACGACTCCACATTCAGTCGGAAGGCATCTACCCCATCGCTATACGTCAATCCGAATCCCATCTTCATGATGAAGATATCCTCGTAGTTATAGCGCAGGATGGCATTTCTGTTATCTACATCATCCAGATAGTCGCGCTTGAAAGTCTCTGAAATCCAAGGCATATACACATAGTTGAGATCGAGCAGGTCGAATCGCCAGTTGAGATGATGGCGGGGTTCAGCCCAGCGGTAGCGCCATGCCATGGAGAAGACGCGACGATGGAACTCCGGACGGTTCTGGAGGTCCCAGGCCACCGAATACTCCGTATTGGCAGTCTGTCTTCTTCTGAAATTCTTAGACAGCAACGGTGCCACGAAGCGTGGGAACACCAGCTTGCTCTCTATCGAATACTCCTGATAGTTCTGGTCCTGATAGCCCTCCAGTCCGGTGATAGCCTCGTAGGCACCACGCAGCTCGATACTCAGCTGTTCGCTACCCCGGAAGAGGTTTCTGTTGGTATAGGTGAGCGAAGCCGCAGCACCCAGGTCGCCAGCCGTATTGGTTCCTTCCGGCTGGAAGGAGATGGTAGAAGGCTTGTTGGTGCTGATCTGGATATTGCAATCGAGCATTCCGCTATCGGGAGCTTCCACGAATCGGATATTGGTATATTTCACCGCCTGCAGGCGTGCGAAATTATTATACGTACGTTGCAGGGCAGAGGCGCTGTAGGGACTTCCCTCCTTCAGGGCAGTGGCATTCAGGAGCACCTGATGGCGCAGGTGGATGCGGTCGCTGTCGTTGCTGAGATAGTTGATTTTCCTGATCTCGTATCGTGAGTGTGGGGTTTCCGGCGCATTACTGTTAGCCTTGTAGTTCATCAGATGCAGGGTAACGCCGATGTCTTTGCTGCCCGTGATGGTATCTGCAGAAAAGTGGATGAAATCCTTGTTGAAGCGGAAGTATCCATCATCAATGAGGAGATTGGAAATACGCTTGCGCTCATTATCCAGCGCCTCTACCGTGAAACGCATTCCCGGTTTCAGCATCTGGTTATCAGGATTATCCAGCTGCAATCTATCCTGTATGTTCTTATCCTCTATGTCATACTCCACCTTGCCGATGAGGAACGGCTCACCGGGATGCAACAGATAGGTGGCATCCAGCTTCGGGGCTTTCTTCCGCTTGGTAGTATAGAGGGATACGCCAGCATGCAGGAATCCCTGGTTCTGCATCGCCGTGAGCAGGTCCTGGCAAGTGAGTCGAGCCTGGATGGAATCATAGATGACAGGCTTCTTGCTGAACGGGTTTTTAAAGAGTGCAAAGAGCTTTGGCTTCTCTTTCTGTCGCACATACTGCTTGAGCGCCCCTGCATCATATTCTGCAGAGTCGCTCTTCACTTCCACCTTATTTAATATATACTCCCCCTCCTGCACATACTTGCTGGCAGAACATCCAGCCAGAAGCAGTGGCAGGGCGAGAACTGAAATCTTCTGTATTTTCACGAATCTAATCCTTTTAGATTGCAAAGATAGTGTAAATCGAAGGAAATACAAAATATTTAGCACTTTTTATTTTGTATTGTCTGCTTTTTATGCTACCTTTGCATCCATTAAAGATTAGAAACAACAACAAATGATTAGCAAGAATAAGATAAAATACATTCGTTCGCTCGAACTGAAGAAGAACCGCAACAAGGAAAGAAAGTTCGTGGCAGAAGGTTTCAAGGTAGTAGATGACCTGCTCGCCCTGCAACCTGCCGACCTCATTGTGGCTACCCAGGAGTGGCTCCACGGCAAGCACCTTGCGGATCAGACAGAAGTGATAGAGGTGACCGAGGAGGAACTGAAGAAGGTGAGCTTCCTGCAGCATCCGCAGCAGGTGCTGGCTGTGTTCAGACAGGATACCGGCTGCAATAAGCAGGATTCCAACAACTCTCAGGAAGAGGCGGAGGAGAAGAACTTCGGCTTTTCTAAAATCAACACCCAGGAACTGAGCCTCGCCCTGGATGGCGTGCAAGACCCGGGCAACCTGGGCACCATCATCCGCATAGCCGACTGGTTTGGCATCACCCACATCTACTGCAGTCAGGATACTGCCGACGTGTATAACCCGAAGGTGGTACAGGCCACGATGGGCAGCATTGCGAGAGTGAAGGTGGAATATGGCAACCTGCTGGCTCTGGTGGAGTCATTGCCTGCAGATGTACCCGTTTATGGTACCCTGCTCGATGGCGACAACATCTATCAGCAGCAGCTGGAAAACCGGGGACTCATCGTGATGGGGAACGAAGGAAAAGGCATTTCGCCTGCCCTTACCAAGAAGGTGAACCGAAGACTGCTCATCCCGAACTTCCCGGAGGGAAGAGCCACTGCCGACAGTCTGAACGTAGCGATCGCTACTGCCATCACCTGCTCGGAATTCAGGAGAAACTTTTAAGGATCCAAAAAGACCAAAAAGGTCAAAAGGTCAAAAGGTCAAAAGTGATTTTTCGGAATAGTTAAACAGCATCAAATCATATAACTATGGAAGTAAATGAATTATTTAAGCAACGCAGCATAACTGCCTGCATGAAAGCATCCTACAATACCGTAACGAGTGATATCCGTTCGCTCGTGAAGCAGACATGGGTTACCCACGTACCTTTCGCAGTATTGCTGGCTATCGTACTTTACTTTCTCCTCCCCAACAAGTCGCTTCACGATTGGGGAGAAGCGAATCCGATGGCTTCATTCATCTTGCAAACCATCATCTACGCAGCCACCCTCGTGATGGCGGCAGTATCATTCTGGCATCTCCTGCCCCACAAACAGCTCTGCCCTCAGGGCGAAAAGCGCAAGCCGGGCAAATCGCTGGTCCGCATCCTCCGCCACTTCGGAGGCTTCCTCATGACCTGCTTCCTGGGCATGATGATTGTAGGCATCGCCACCTTTATCGCAGCCGTGCCTACCATCATCCTCATCATCGCCCAGCTCTACTCACAGTTGGGTGCACTCCAGGGCGATCCGCTCGGCGTACCGGGCTATTTCACCCCACTCCTCTTCCTCGTCTTCACCCTCACCAGCCTGCTCATCATCTATGCTCTCACCTGGCTCGGCATCGCACTGGCTTACCAGTATGCATCCTACAAGGTGCAGGATGAGGAAAAGAAAAAACTGAAGGAGAGTCAGCAGCAGATGGCTGTAGCCGGCATAGAGCAGATGGCTGCAGAAGAGGAAAACAAGAAGTATTAATCATATTAACATAAAAGAGATAGAAAGAGACATGAAACAGACAAGATTACTCTTCATCGACCGCGACGGAACCCTGATTCAGGAACCTGCGGACGAACAGATTGACAGCTTCGAGAAGCTGGTATTCACCAAGGGTGTATTCCGCAACCTCGCCTTCATTGCCCAGCACACCGACTACGAGCTGGTGATGGTGAGCAACCAGGACGGACTGGGCACCGACTCCTTCCCGGAGGATACCTTCTGGCCAGTTCACAACTTCATCATCCAGACCCTGGAGAGCGAGGGCATCCACTTCGCCAAGCAGCACATCGACCGCCACTTCCCGGAGGATAACTCGCCGATGAGAAAGCCAGGCACAGGCATGCTGACCGAATACATCGACAACCCTGCCTACGACCTGGCAAACAGTTATGTAATCGGCGACCGTGAAACCGATGCCCAGCTTGCCGAAAACCTGGGTTGCAAGAGTCTGATTCTCGGAAAAGACGGTATGGATTGGGACAAGATAGCCGAGATTCTCTTTGCCGGCGACCGCATCGCTGAAGTGAAGCGCACCACCAAGGAGACGGATATCTACATCAAGGTAAACCTCGATGGCAGCGGAAAATGCGACATCTCTACCGGTCTTGGTTTCTTCGACCACATGCTGGAGCAGATAGGCAAGCATGGCATGATGGACCTTACCATCCATACCAAGGGCGACCTCTATGTGGATGAGCATCATACCATTGAAGATACGGGTATTGCTCTGGGCGAATGCCTGCTGCAGGCGCTGGGCAACAAGCGTGGCATCGAAAGATACGGCTACAGTCTGCCGATGGATGATTGTCTCTGTCAGGTGGCATTAGATTTCGGTGGCCGTCCATGGCTGATCTGGGATGCCGAGTTCCACAGAGAGAAGGTGGGCGAAATGCCAACCGAGATGTTCAAGCATTTCTTCAAGAGTCTGAGTGATGCGGCAAAGATGAACCTCAACATCAAGGCTGAGGGCGAGAACGAGCATCACAAGATAGAAGGCATCTTCAAGGCGCTTGCCCGCTCGCTGAGAATGGCGGTGAAGAGAGACATCTACCACTTCGAGCTTCCTAGCTCTAAGGGAATGCTGTAATAAAACGAATAGTTGTTATTAGCAGCACGCCCTGTTATTAGTAGCACGCCCTGAAAGGGCAGAAGCTCCTAGCCCAGGGTAACACCCTGGGTTACGCATAAGCAAGAAAGACGCCCTGTAAGGGCAAAAGCTTCTCAAATACAAAGCTTTTGCCCTTACAGGGCGACTTCTTTATCCCATTATATACCCAGGGTGTTACCCTGGGCTAGGAGCTTCTGCCCTTTCAGGGCGTATGGGATGTGGCTTATGACACACCCTCGCTTATTACATCCAAAAACAAGTTATATCCTGACTAGAACTTTGTCATGAACTCCACAACAATCTTATCCTTTTCTGAAGTCTTGGCAATGCCACCCTTGCGATAGAAATACTTCTCGTAGTTGATACGGATATCAGAGATGAATGGCTTGGCAAGGCTCAGGGTTACACCGCCCGTAACACGATGGCGCTTGTAATCATTGATCTTCAAGGCACCGAGTTCGGTATCAGAACCGCCATATCGGGTACCATCGCTGTGGTCGCTCATGAAATCATATCTTGCCAATGGTGAAACCTTCCGGATGATGCTCTTCTGATTGCGAACCGGAATATCATAGCATACGAAACCATCGAACGCATGCACATCGTGGAAGGCATCCTTACTGTAATGCTTGTAAAGATACTCTACCTCAGCTATGAAACCGCCCTTGTGGAAGGTGATACCACCATCATACATCGTTACCGTAACATCAGATGGCTTGATCTTCTGGGTACTCAACACCAGGTTCACATTCGGAAAGAGGAACTGAGCCTTGGCAGAATAGTTAACACCCTTGGTCCAGTAATCCTTCTGGTTGGTCAAGCCCGAACCGTTGAAGATACCGGCATTCACCACGATAGGGAAACCTACATTCCAGGTGTATCCGATTTCAGCACCCACGTCGCGCACGTTACCCACCTGCTTGGCGATGAACGAACGGTTGGCAAAGTACTGCTGATGAGGAGAACGGTGAGCATCGATGGTGAATGGCACACGCTCCTGACCGATGGTGAACTGCAGGGTCTTCCAAGGTTTGATGCGTGTATAGGCATCGAGCATCTTGATCTTACCCTCGTCGCAGAGGTCGATTTCCGCCTTATAGCTTACCTGAGGTGTTACATTTCCAGCCACGTTGATACGGGCCGTACGCACCTCGAATCGTCCCTCCCCCTCTTCGGTCTGGTACTCATACTTAGAGCGGATGGTTCCACCAATGGTCATCGACTTGGTGAATTCCTCAATGCCCTTCTCAACAGAGCTTTTTCCTGAATTCTGGGCATTCATTCCCATCGACACCATCGTGAGTGCCATCAACAAATACGTTTTCTTCTTCATTTCTTACATTATTATATATACACGTAAATCTGATTTTGTTTATTTTCGCCTGCAAAGGTAAGGAGAAGATATTTCTACCGTAAAACATAAGTATTACAAAGGTGTTACATCATACATTTGTAACACTCGTAATACTTCTGTAACACCGGTAATATCATCGTAACACAATCGTCATAAACACGTAATCGCTTTTTCTTTCCTATCTGAAAATATCGCCGTACCTTTGCAGCCGAAAAGAAAAAGGTATTTCTTTAAGGTGAATACAGGGGTCTTGAAAGCTTTTGCCCTTACAGGGCGACAGACCTGCGTCCACAATTACCCAGGGCGATGCCCTGGGCTAGGAGCTTCTGCCCTTTCAGGGCGTGTGGGGCTTACTCGCAAATGCATTATAATTAAGTTCTGGCAAACAACATTAATAATATATAGGATGAAGGAAAACAAGAAAGCAATCTTGGAGATTCTTAAGAAGAGCTCCAAGAAAGACGGTAAGTTTGAAAACCTGGTGCTTAATCTCGCTTTGCAGAAGATTGACAGCGACAGTTTTGAATTCGATGGCGATGCAGTTTACACCAACGACAAGAAGCGCCTAGTATATTGCATGAGCCAGGAGACAAGCTTCACCATTCCAGAGGGAGTGGAAGTGATTGGCGAGATGGCATTCCGTGGCAAGAAGGCTCTCAAGAATGTGATCATCGCCAATAGCGTAAAGGAAATCGAGCACGACGCTTTCTACGATTGTGATGAATTGGATAGCGTTTATGTACCTGCGGGCGTAAAGGTTGTAAGAAGCTATGCCTTTGCAGAGTGCGACAAGTTGAAGAAGATTACCTTCGCTGGTACCCCAGAAAAGGTAGGCCGTCATACCTTTGAAGACTGCGATCAGTTGCACGACATCATCGTGCCAGCAGGAAGCAGCAAGTTCTTCCGCAAGGAGCTCCACTTTATCGATGGCGACACCGACTATCTCGTTCTGGAGGATCCTAAGCAGAAGGCTGAAATCGCAGCAAAGAAGGCTGACAAGAAAGCCGATTCAGAAAAGAAGGACAAAAAGGCAGAGAAGAAGGAAGTTGCCGAGAAGAAGGTAGAGACTCCAGAAAAGAAGGCCGACAAGAAAGCCGATTCTGAAAAGAAGGACAAGAAGGCTGATTCTGAGAACAAGGCTAAGAAAGAGCCTGCAAAAGTAAAGTAACTCAAAAAACAAACTAGAACGATCATGACAAGAGAAGACATTATGAAGAAAGCTTACGTAGAGCGCGATATCAGTTGGATGTATTTTAACCATCGCATTCTGCAGGAGGCAGAGAAAGAGTATGTGCCATTGTTGGAGCGTCTCTCTTTCCTCGGTATTTACTCCAATAACCTCGACGAGTTCTTCCGTGTCCGTGTGGCATCCCTCAACCGAATGCTCGACCAGAAGCTCGAAAAGGATACCGAAGCACAGATCAAGAAATCTCTCAAGACAATTAATAAGCTCAATGAATCTTATTCGAAAGAATACACTGAAGCGGTGGATACAGTTTTCCGAGAGCTTGAAGTACACAAGGTTCGCCTGCTCACCGAAGACCAGCTCAACGACGAGCAGAAGGATTTCCTTACGCAGTTCTTCTACGACAAGCTCAATGGTTCTGTCAACCCTATCTGGCTCAACGAGATAGACGACCTCTCTACCCTGGAGGACAACCGCATCTACCTCGCCGTAGAAAAGGCTGAGGATGACAAGAAGAAGAAATATGCCGTAGTAAAGGTACCGGATAGAGTCTATGGACGCTGGGTAAAGGTACCGGCAAGCGATGGTTTCGACAACATCATGTATCTCGACGATGTAATCAGATACTGTCTGCCACTGGTATTCCTCGGTTTCAAGAAGAGCACCTACCGTGCCTACAGTTTCAAGTTTACCAAGGATGCCGAGATGGAGATGGACAATGATGCTGACTTCGGTACCATGGAGAAGATTGCCCTGGGCGTAAACAGCCGTAAGAAGGGTGAAGCCGTGCGCGTTATCTACGACCAGGAGATGCCGAAGGAACTTCAGAAGAAGTTGCGTGAGCGATTGAACACCAAGGAGTTGGATGCTTCTTTGGCTGGTGGAAGATACCAGAACCACAAGGATCTGATGTCGTTCCCTGATTGCGGCCACAAGGAACTGAAATACGAGAAATGGGCTCCTATCATGAAGCCGGAGTTCCTCTCCAACGAGAGCATCCTCGACCAGATTCGTGAGAAAGACCGTTTCATCCACGTACCATACCATAGCTTCAACGGCTACATCCGTGTGCTCCGTGAGGCTGCTACCAAGCCAGAGGTAAAGGCGATCAAGACCACTCTCTATCGTCTGGCGAAGGATTCAAAGGTAGTCAAGGCACTCATCACCGCTGCCCGCAACGGCAAGAAGGTAACTGCCGTAGTAGAGCTTCTGGCACGTTTCGACGAGGAGAGCAACATCAAGTGGAGCAAGCGCATGCAGGAAGAGGGCGTAAACGTGATCTTCGGTGTAGAAGGACTGAAGATTCACTCCAAACTGCTCTATATCGAGTCAAAGAAGGGCAACATCGCCTGTGTGGGAACCGGAAACTTCCACGAGGGCAATGCCAAGATCTATACCGACTATCTGATGATGACCGCCCGTCCTAAGCTGGTGAACGAGGTGGCCAAGGTATTCGATTTCATCGACCGTCCATTCTCGCCATTCCGCTTCAACGAGCTCCTCGTCTCTCCAAACTCCATGAAGAGCCGCATCCTGCGCATGCTCGACACCGAGATTAAGAATGCCAACGAGGGCAAGGAGGCTTGGGTGAAGATGAAGATCAACCACATCACCGATACCGATATGGTAACCAAGCTCTATCAGGCTTCAAAGGCAGGTGTGAAGATCGACATCGTGATCCGCGGCAACTGTTCGCTGGTGCCAGGCATCGCCAAGCTCAGCGACAACATCCGCTGCGTGGGCATCATCGACCGCTATCTGGAGCACAGCCGCATCCTCATCTTTGCCAACGGAGGCAAGCCTAGATACTTCATCGGTTCAGCCGACTGGATGCCTAGAAACCTCATCAACCGTATCGAGGTGCTCACCCCGGTATATGACGAGGATATGCAGGCAGACCTGCTCCGCACCATCTCCTATGGTATGAGAGATACCATGAACGGCAGAGTGGTAGATGGCAAGGGCGGCAACGAATTTGTGGAAGGCGAGCCATTCCGCAGTCAGGAAGAACTTTACAAGGCCTACTGCGAAGAGCAGGAAGTAAACGAATAAAAAAAATAGCAAATGTCAGCAATGAATTTAGCATCCATTGATATCGGCTCCAACGGAGCCCGACTCCTCATCAAGCGCTTCGATCCCGAGGCAATCCGTGAGGAAGACCGCATCAAGAAACTCATGTTCATCCGCATCCCACTACGATTGGGTAAGGATGTTTTCACCCTGGGAAAGGTTTCCAAGGAGCGTGAGAAGATGATGCTCCACATGATGAAGGGCTTCAAGCAATTCATGAAACTCAATGACGTTGAGGCATTTCGCGCCTGTGCCACTTCAGCCATGCGCGATGCAGAGAACGGCAAGAAGGTGCTCAAGAAGATAGAGAAGCAAACCGGCATCAAACTCGAAATCATCAAGGGTCAGGAGGAGGCACAGCTCCTCTACAACAACCTGGTAGAGAAAACAGACTCCAACGAGGGCAGCTTTGCCTACATCGATGTGGGCGGTGGTTCTACCGAGGTGAGCATCATCCACGATGGTGTGCTCGCCGAGAGCTATTCCTACAACATGGGTACCCTGAGAATGCTGAGCGGCAAGGTGACTGCCGACACCGAAAAGCTCTTCAAGGAGAACCTGACGAGATATGCCGAGCAATACGGCGACATCAGGATCATCGGTTCGGGTGGCAACATCAACAAGTTGAACAGGCTGGCACGCCACAGCAAGCAGGACGCCAAGAACCTGACGCTTGCCGAGCTGAAGCGTCTCTACTCAATGATGCAGCCCCTGAGCATCGAGGAGCGCGAAATCTCTTTCTCTCTGAAAGAAGACCGTGCCGACGTCATCATTCCTGCCGCCGAGATTTTCCTCAAGGCATGCGAATACCTGAAGTGTGAAAGCATCATGGTGCCAAACATCTCGCTCGCCGACTCCATCGTGGATGGACTCTATGAGAAGAAGATGGCAAAAACAGAGGAATAAACCACTTCATCCACAAATAAAATAAAAGATATGTCTATATCTCAAGTTTTTATGCTATCTTTGCACGGAAATGTGCGAAGGTAGCATTTTTTAGTTTACCTTCCGCCTCTTCTTGCGTCATACACATAAAGAGAAACAAATGGAAGAAACAGAATTTGAACATATCGCCCAGGAAATGCGCCCCAGGTTGACGGCACATTGTCAACGCTATCTCTCGGCAGGAACCCTTGCCGAAGAAGCCGACGACATCGTGCAGGAAACCCTGGTGAAGCTCTGGAAGATGCGCGAAAGGCTCTCTGAATACCAGAGCATCGAGGCCTTAGGTATGACGATAGCCAGGAATCTCTGCATCGACCATCTGAGACGCAACAAAGCCCAGACGGCATCGCTGGAACAGATGAAGCATCCCGCAGAAATCTGTACGGCAACCGAGCGTACCGACCAGACCATCATCGGCGAAGATACGCAAAGGCGACTCAACAGGGCGATGGACAGGCTTCCGGATACGCAGAGAAGAATGCTGCTATTGAGAAGCGAGGGAAAGAGCCTCGATGAGATTGCCGAAATCTGTGGAGCCAACAAGACGAGCACCAAGACGATGATTTCTGCAGCAAGAAGATCATTGTTGAAAATGATGAAGTCATAAACTCTAAAAATGAAAGAAATGAAGAAACTAGAAGATATAACCTATCGCCATGAGCTGATAGAGCGCTACCTCGATGCTGATACCAGCGTGGAGGAAGAACAGGCATTGGCTGATTTCTATCGCCATTGCGAAGATAAGGATTTAACGGATGAGGATCTCGACATCAGAAACCTGATGCTGGGAATGGAGAACTATACTCCGAATTTCCATCAAACAGAAATGGAAATGATGGAAGAATTGGACGGAAAAGAAGAAATGAAAGAACTGGATAGAAAAGAAGAAGCTGATGGACAGCCGCAAATGAAAGAGATGTCCCTTGCAACTTCTAAGAAGCACGAGACGAGATGGGTACGCCTCTCAGCCATTCTTCTCGCTACAGCAATGCTGGCAGGACTCATCTTCCTGCTCTTCCCTATCAAGGATTATTTCTCATCCTCTTCCGAACAACCTGGTCTTGCCAACCTGGTTCCTACAGAGCAGGTGGTTCGCTCGCAGCCATCTTCTGAAGATGAAAACGAGCATCTGAATGCGTACGAAAAGATGGAACGTGCCGACTCCCTCTTCCTGGCTGCAACCCAGGATATCGTGATCCCGCAGGAAATGAAGTCAAACAAGATTGCCCTTACCAAAAGAAAGGATATCGCAGAAAGAAGTGAGAACCATGCAGGGAAGACTGCAGAAAATACAGAAGAGAACTCTTCTGGCAACCTAGAAAAGACTTCAAGTAATGCCGGGAACACTTCTTCTGAAACAGAAAGAAGCATTCACGAAGATTTCAATCAGATTTATGAAGTAGCCTCTGCCGCCCTGCCTTCTGCCGAGCAGCTTACCATCAACCGCCAAGGCAATAACATCGTTATCTCAACCCTGGACAACGACGGCAACATGCAGCATTACACCATCAATATCACAGAAACGCAAGATGGTAGTTATCAGCTACTTCCATTGGCACAGTTAAACGAATGATAAAACATTTCACGCTGAATTATAAACATTTCACGCTTATGAAAAAGTATATTTTCACCATTGCATTTGCCCTGCTGGGCATAACCAGCAGTATGGCATCCAAGGCAGATACCCTGCGTATCTACAGCATTGACGGTGAGCGCATCCCAAACTTCACCGGCAAGGAACTCATCGGTAAAACCATCAAGAATTACCAGGTAAACACCAACGTCCTGCCGGCACCCAAAAGAGATGTGATAGAGATTCATATCATCACCACTACCACACCTCCTGCCCCCAAGCCAGACCCTCACTATCTGATCAAGGGCAGAGAGCAGGAGCTGACGAAAGAGGAATTCTACAAGATTCCTCCCAGCAAGATCAGAGCCATCGATGTCTTAAAAGAGGGCACCAAAGCCATTCAGGAAAGAGGTCTGAAAGAGGATGGCAGAAGCTACATCATCGTTACTCTGGAGAAATAACAGATAAGACATATCCCTTTTTCTTCAGCGACTCAATCTTAACGGTCGCATCATGCTGAAGAGCATGGCGGAGATACGTCATCTGCACATTCACAGCCAGGGAGTTGGCATAGCTCACGGTACCCCACACCGCCTCCTGTATCATCTCCTTGCTTACTACATTGCCGATATTCTTCGCCAACAGACGGAGGATGTCGGCTTGTCGGCTGGTGATGAGCACACGAGAGGAACGGGTGCGAAGTTCATTGTTGTTATAGCAGAAGGTGGTTTCTCCGAAATGATACACCTCCTCTTCTATCGTCTCACTCTCATTCATGGAGAACCGCTCCTCTATTCTTGCCAGCAACTCTTCCGGATAGAAGGGTTTGGCAAGATAATCGTTTGCCTTCAGGGAGAAACCTTTCAGTCGATCGTTCTTCTCCGTACGGTCGGTGAGGAAGAAGATAAGCACCTTCGGGTCGATGGCTCTGATGCGTTCTGCCACCTCATAGCCATCCATCTCCGGCATATTGATGTCGAGCAATATCAGGTCGGGCTTCACTTCCGGGAACTGCTCCCATGCCTTCTTGCCATTTCCGGCATAAGTCACATCGTAGCCATGCTGCTGCAGGAAACTCTTCAGCAACATGGAATACTTCAAGTCATCGTCTGCAAATAATATCTTGATCATTTTTTCTGTTGTTTATAGCGTTAAACCGGATGCATCAGGAGTGTTGCGGGATGACGATTGAAATTCTGGTTCCCTTGCCCACTTCGCTCTGCATCATTTTTCTGCCCCCATGGGCCTTCACAATCATATCCACAAAACTCAAACCCAATCCGATGCCCGGCTGCATCATATCCGGGTAAGCATTGCTGCGATAGAACTTCGTCCAGACTCTCTGCTGCTCGTCGGGCGAAATTCCGATACCATTATCTGATACAGAAATCATGACTTCCCCCTTCTCGGTATCTCGGCAGGCAACATGGATATTGACAATGTCGCCGGAATACTTCACCGAGTTCTCCATCAGATTACTGACCACATTCAGAAGCTGGTCTCTATCTCCCATCATCCGGTCGGAAGTGCGCTGGTAATCAAGCGAAACATTCACCTCCTTCTGTCTGTTCTTGCGATAAAAAGCCACCAGATTCTGCAAAGCGGCATGGATATCGAAAGAAGTTATCTGGAGTGGGATATGTTCCTCTGCCCTGATTACTTCCCGGAGTTTGGCGAGATAGGCAGTCAGGTTATCGCTCTCCTCTCTTACCGTCTCCATGATGAGGGCATTCTCATCCTTCTCATCTGTCTTTTGAGCAGAGAATACAGATACACACATCTTCAGTGTCTGCACCGGGCGCTTCAGCTCGTGAATCATCGTATGCACAAAGTCGCTTCGCATCTTATCCACCTTCTTCTGCAGGAGCATCACCTTGATGAGATAAGCTATGCTCAGGAGAAGCATGATGGTAACCAGCAGACTTCCTATCATCTGCCACATCATTCCCTTCAGGATGGGCAGCATCAGCACCTGCATCCTCATCTGCATCGACTGATACTGGATAGGATTAAAAGGCACTTCCACCAGCATTTCGTGATGAAACAAGGTAGGAGGTTCCACGATTCTTGTCTGCCACAGACGATGCTTGCCCGTCTTCATCTCTGCCCCGATGAAATCATTGCCCAGTTTCCTACTGATGAAACGATCAAAATGCGCCTTGTCAAAGCGGGTAAGCTGGTAAGTGATGTAAGTATTCAGGCAATCAAAAGAATTGTTGGAATCCGTCTCACGCAAATCGAAAGTATCTCTCTTCTCCATCACGTTACCGAATCCCGGCTTGCGATACACCACTCCACCAATGATTGTATCCGTATCCAGCGGAGAGCAAACCGTAGTACAGGGACCCTTGAAGTCTGAAAAATATGCCGAGACGACATAACCGATATGTGATTTTTCTTTTACCGCCGCTCCGATATTTGTCTGATAAGTGACTATTGCCTGTTCCGCCTTTTCGGCATTTTTCTTCCCCATCTCTCCCATCGAATAGGTTACGCTATTATAGAGCCAATAGGTCTGCAAGCCTATCAGCAGGAAAGAGGAAAGGATGGCGAGCAGCCAGACTTGTTTGATTCTTCTATTCATATCATTTTTCTTTTTTCGATGCAAAGGTACGAAGATTTCACTATATATAATAAGGTGAAGCAAGATTATTTTGCCAGCGTAATGTTTCAGTAATGATTATTTGCGATTTTGAGCCCGAAAAGCTGTTCCTTTGCAAACAAAAACAAAAAACAAGGAAGAATATGAAGAAAGAAACAGTTTTATGCGCAATGCTAGCCACCGCCACCTGTGCAACAGCACAAAATGCGAAATTCCCGGCATCCGGATTTTCCGCTGACTCGGTACAGACGGAAAAAGATTCGACCAAAGCTGATAAGGAAGCCGAGATTCAAGCCGTAACCGTAACAGGTCATCGCCCGATGTACAAAATGAGAAACGATGCCCTGGTTACCCGTGTCCGCAACACTCCTTTGGCAAAGGAGCCAACGCTGGAAGATGTATTGAAGCACATCCCCGGCATGAAACAAACCGCCGATGGAACTCTGGAAGTAAACGGACTGGGAGCACCCATCATCTATCTCAACGACAAGAAGGCGACTTCTGCCGAACTCTCTCATCTCGATGTGAAGCTGATAGATGAAATAGAACTCATTACCACTCCTGGTGCAAAATATGATGCAACGACGGGAGCCGTACTGAGAATCCTGACGAGAAGAACAGACGAGGGTATATTCGGCAAGATGCAGGTGTATGATAAATTGAGCGAGGTGAACACCAACCACGAGGAATTGACTCTGGGTTGGGTAACGAAGAAGATTTCGCTCACAGGATTTTACGGTTACACAGACAACCATTACAATGTGCATCAGCCACAGGAAGCGCTCGTAAGAGCCAATGATGGCGAATATCTCTTCGGAACCGACCGCCATGGCAAGAACAAGGCAAATTACAACGCTACAGAACTCAACTTCGACTGGTTGCTCAGCAAGCAACACGAAGTGGGAATACAATGGGAAGGGCTTTGGCTGAATGGCGGCAGAAGCGAGAAACAGCAGCAGTACTATCGCTATCCTAACCCAACAGAAGACACAAACAGCGAGATGAAGTTTTCTGAAGCGGAGGGCAAGATGAAGTATTTTGATGCGGAGAGCCAGCAATGGGGACACCAGCGCAGCCACCACTTCAACCTCTTCCATCTGGCTAAATGGTCGAAACATCTCTCATCACAGATTTACCTGGACTATGCAAGGAACAAGGATTCTGACAGACAGCCTATCACGGAGAAAGAAGGTAGCGAGATGCAGGAAACCCTCAACCGCTCTAATTCCAACTACGATATCTATAGTGGAAGAATCGAAGTCAAGCAACTCATCTCTGATAAACATTCCATCAACTATGGTGGCGAATGGAGCCTGATGGAAGGTAAGGGTAGAGCCGAAAGTTCTGCCGATATGCTTGGAACAACGGAATACAAAAACCACGATACCAAGACGGCTGCTTACCTGCAATATCAGGGTGAAGCTGGCAGATGGAGCTGGTGGGCAGGCATCCGATACGAGCATCTCACATCCCGATACACCAATCTGTCGGAGGAATCTCCCGACAATATGGAGCGCCATTACGACCAGTGGTTTCCATCGTTCGGTATCACTCTCAACGAACCATCGTGGCATCACTCGCTCAGCTTCCGAACTACCACCGCCCGACCTTCTTTCAGCCAACTCAGTGGGAACATCTACTATATCTCGCGCTTTCAGTATCAGATCAGCAATCCGAAGCTGCAGCCTGTCAACACCTATCGTCTGATCTACTCCGTGCAGTGGAAAGATTTCATGGGAATGCTGAGATATACCCGTATCGACCACTCCATCATGTACGTGCATGAAGTGCCGGAAGACAAGCCCGTAAGATACGTGAGTACATTCATGAACTTCAACAAGATGCAGAAATACATGGCCTATCTCAACTGGGGTCACGTCTTCGGCTGCTGGCGTCCGAATGCCCATGCAAGCATCACTTACCAGCGCTTCTCCGTAAATGATCATGGAGAGCTAATCAGTTACAACGGAGCAACTTGGAATGCATCGTTTGACAATTACTTCACACTACCAAACGACTATCAGCTGTCGCTCTCCTACAGTTTTGACAACGGAGGACAAGTGGGCAAAACGAAGTTCAGCCCCACTCAGAACTGGAGTCTTGGTGCCAACAAATCGTGGATGGACGGCAGATTACAGGTTGCCTTCAGTGCCAACGACCTCTTCCATCAGCAGCTCTTCAAGGAGCGAATCCACGAGCATGCCGTTGACTTCTCCCAGACTGAGGATTACAAGCTATGGAGCTACAAGTTGACCGTAACCTGGAAATTCAACAAGCGCAAGGGAAGATACAACGGCATGAACAGTGCGGAAGATGAATTGAACCGACTATAGCCGGACAAGACTCTCTAATCTTAATGATCTTTATAATTTCAAGTATCCGGGTTATCCCACACCCAGCAGTTCTACTTCGAATATCAGGGTAGAACCGCCTGGGATGCCCGGCTGCGAGAACTTGCCGTAGCCCATCTCGGCAGGGATGTAAAGTTCCCACTGGTCGCCCACGTGCATCTGCTGCATGGCAACAATCCAGCCATCAATCAGGTCGCTCAATCGCATAGCGAACGGCGTACCGCCACGGCTGGAATCAAACTTCTTGCCATTGATGGTCCAACCGGTGTAATGGGCCGTCACGATGCTGCGTCGGCTAGGCTGTGCTCCCTTCGGGTCGCCCTGCTTCAACACCTTATAATATATACCACGAGGCAGCGCCATAACGCCCTCCTCCTTTGCTTTTTCCTCCAGCCAACGCTTGTTGGCCTCTACATATTCTCTTTTTGCCATAAATCTATTTGATACTTGATATACTATGATTTTTGCGCAAAGTTACAAAAATCTATCGTATCTGCAAAAGAAAAAGGGGAACTTTTCTTCTTTTATCAAAGAAAAGCAGTACCTTTGCACCCTAATCATCCAAAAATACGATATGCCACAATCACTACATATTGCAATTATTGGTGGGGGTGCCGCAGGATTCTTTGCGGCGATAGAGGCCAAGCGCAACTTCCCTCATGCCGACATCACTATATTCGAGAAGAATTCGAAGGTTCTCGCCAAGGTGGAAATCACGGGAGGAGGAAGATGTAATCTTACCAATTCCTTTGAGGAGATTTCCGACCTGAAACAGGCGTACCCCCGAGGACATAAACTGATGAAGCGACTCTTCAAGAGATTCGACTACCAGCATGCCTTCAACTGGTTTGAAGAGAACGGCGTGCCACTGGTTACGCAGGAAGACCAGTGCGTGTTTCCGCAATCGCAGGATTCGCACAGCATCATCGACTGTCTGGTGAATACCGCCAAGCGACTGGGCGTGAAGATACAATGTAACCACCAGCTCACCGCCATCACCGAACTGGAGGATGAGCGCCTGCTCCTGGATTTCAAGACCTCTCATCCCGTTTCCGAAATCAGGCAGATAGCCTTCCACCGGGTAGCCATTACCACGGGCGGTCATCCGAAGATGGAGAGCTTCAAGCATCTCTCAGACCTGGGACATGCGATAGAGCTGCCTATCCCATCGCTCTTCACCTTCAACATTGCCAACAAGGCTTTCAAGAACTTGATGGGCACGGTGGTAGAACCTGTATATACCAGCATTCCGGGCACCAAGCTGAAGGCAGAGGGTCCACTTCTCATCACCCATTGGGGCATGAGCGGTCCTGCCGTGCTGAAGCTCTCATCCCATGCTGCCCGCTATCTGCACGAAAACAATTATCAGATTAAGATTTCCGTAAACTGGGTACACGAGAGCAACCGTTCGCTGGTGGAAGAGAACATCCAGGGCATCATCATCGCCAACCCGCAGAAGCAGTTGGCTAGCATCCGCCCTTACAATCTCCCATCCCGCCTCTGGCTCTTCCTGATTCAGAAGATGGGATATGCACCCGAAAAGAAATGGAGCGAAATGGGAAAGAAGGGTTGCAACCTGCTGATAGAAGCCCTCACCAACGACCTCTATCAGGTGAACGGCAAGGGAGCCTACAAGGAGGAGTTTGTTACCTGCGGCGGCATCAGCCTCAGCAACATCGACCTGCATACCCTGGAGAGCAAGGTGTGCCCTCACCTCTTCTTTGCCGGAGAAGTGCTCGACATCGATGCCATCACCGGCGGCTTCAATCTGCAGGCCGCCTGGACCACAGGGTATGTGGTGGGACAACATATAGGAGAATAGCCTATTCTTCTTTAGAAACAAAATCTTTCACGATGCGGGTGTATTCCTCGTGATGGTCGCGATATGCCATGGCATGAACAGAGCCTTTGGCGATGAAGATGGCTTTACGGCCCTTCGTCTTTGCCTCATAAAGCGGATGAAGCATGGCGTAGGGCACGAAGGCATCCTTATCGCCATGGATAAAGAGCATCGGTTTGGTGCTCTTGCGAACCTGCTCTATCTGCTGCGCCTCGGCAAACGACCAGCCGTAGCGATACTGGCAAAGGGCAGAAGTGGTATTCATCAGCGGGAAGGAAGGCAAGCCAAACTGGTCTTTGAGCTGAGCGGAAAACTCATCCCACACGCTGGTATAGCCGCAGTCCTCCACAAAGCACTTCACGTAATCGGGAGTCTTCTCTCCCGATACTGCCATCGTGGTTGCCGCACCCATCGAAATGCCGTGAATCACCTGACGGGTATTCTTCACTCTTCGTTCTTCACCCTTCACTCTCTGTCCTTCACCCTTCACTCTAAAAATCTCATTGGCGATTTCCGACCATCTGATTACATCCCATCTATCCTTCCATCCCATCTGGATATGGTCGCCCTCACTCTCTCCATGTCCATACAGATCTGGCAGGAGCACATTATACCCCATATCGTGATTATAGAGATAGGCGATGTGCAGCATTCCCTCGGAGCGCACCTGATAGCCATGCACCACCACGGCAGTCTTTTCCGTAGTCTTCGGTGCATAGAGATAGATGGCATGGGCCTTGTAGCCCGACGGCATCGTGACAAAGGTATCCTTCACACAATGGTGCTGATACACAGAGTCCATCCAGCCAATCATCCAGGGACACTCGTTCTTCATTCTGTTCTTCCAATGCTCAGCCGTCATTCTCTCCTCCTTCGGATAGTTGAGCGAATAATTGAGCATATAGTTGCTGGCACCATACAGTCCCAGCATCACGAGCACCACCAAGCCCAGAGCCGAAGCGATGCCTATCTTTCTCATCCTTTTCTGTTTCATCTTCATTCTTATTGCCATTACATATATCTATTATAGAGTTTCCGCTGCAAAATTAAGGAAAAAGATGGAAATGGCAAAGAAACGGAGGGAAAAATCCTATTAAATTGAAGCATAAAGCTGCATTTATAAGGGTATATGAACTACGACAAACAATCGATAAGCATATCCCAGAAAGGATAGAGTTCAAACAGTTACAATCTATCCATTTCCTTTTTCCCTGCCCCTTTACCTTTATATTTTGTTTTAACTGTATTAAACTTATATCTTACGATACATTCCACTGCCCTTACAGACGCAGCCTTTTCAATATAGACATCATTCATTCCGCTGAAAATGGTAAAAGTATTTTTGCGGGCAGTATTAAAGATGTCATTTGCAGACAACTTGACATTCCATTTTTCAGATAAGTCCTTAGCCAAAGAAAGATTTATCTGTCCAATACTCCCCATCTTAATATTCTCACTATTTCCCTCACTACGCCAACTGTAATTTACTGTCGCCATATAGTTGTTATGGAATTTGAAAATATTATTGAACTTAACTACAACCAAAGGATTGTCCACGTGCTTTATATTTCCTCTGTAATCAATCTTGTAAAATTGCGAGACAACACCACATGCCAATACGGGATAATAGCATTTCCAAAGGAATCCGGGCATAAAAGAAGCCATTATCTGTAAGTTAGACAGACTGTTTCTAGAATTTTCCTTTTTGAGCAAAGCTATAGTCTTCGCATCATCATAATATGTATATGATGTTATTATTTGGTTTTGCACCTTTTTATAATTAGCAGTTAATGCCAGCCAGCGATACCTCAAATTCAAAGAGATGTTGTCGCTATAGGATGGTTGCAAATACGGATTTCCACTTTGATAGAGATATTTGTTAACATAGTGAACCGTGTTGCTCAACTGAGAGTACAATGGACGATAGCATTGCTTAGAATAGCTCAGCTGCACCATAGTTTTTCCAATGGGCAGAGACAATGAAGCAGTCGGGAAAAACTTATCATAAACATGTGACTGTTCGTGATTTTTTCTGCCACCTATAAAATATTCACTGTTCACATGCTCATACCTGCCACCGATACGGAATGTTACATTGCCTAGATGCTGCATAGTTTCAACGTAATATGCCATATTCAGCTCCTGTATTTTATTGTTCTCGCCTGCCATAATGCTATTTTCACTTTCTGAATTTTCCTCACGGCTACTATTGGTGAAATCTACTCCAAAGCTAAAATTTCCTTTAAGAAATGGGTGTGACGCATATAATTCCGTTGCCATTAACCTAGCATGCCCAACATCTTTTATTCCGAAATCCTGATTGATGCCGGTTTGCTCTATAACATTTTGATTTTCACGTGTTTTTTTCCACATTAAATCAAAAGTCATTTCCAAATTCCATTTTCCCCAAACCCCATGGCAATATCCATCTAACAAATGTTCCAAATCTCTTAATTTGATATCCTTATATGCAGAAGTCTCACTTTCAATTACATCATCAGAATATAATGATGACATAATGCTAGAATTGGTCTTTATTGGAGCATAAGACACTTGGTAAAATGCGCCAAATGAGAGTTTTGGAGACGAGGAAAAATCAAATCCCCATTTACCATCAATCAACTTTGAGTGCTGTGTCGATTTCATAGTCGTATTCTGCTGATGATGTGACGAGAGCCATGAATTCTGAACATTTTTGCTAGAGTTCGTATCCTTGCCTTTCTCAAATCCCAACGTTCCAAAAACATCCAAATTGTCAATTCTATAGTTCAAGTCCAAATTGTCTTTGCCATACAGATAATTACGATAACCAAAAGTCGCGATGTTATCAAAGGAGAAACCATCCCCAACCTTTTTAATGGTTGTTATCTTTATGATGGAACCTACGGTTGAAGCATAACGTGAACTTGGATTCGTTATAACTGTTATCTTATCTATTTGGTTAGCCTTCAATTGCTCAACTTCTACATTATTGCGGACAATATGTCCATTGATATAGAAGACTGGTTTTCCCTTGCCAAAAACTTCAATGGAACCATTGTTATTCAGTACACCAGGCAACATACCCATAACATCTTTTGCAAAACCAAGTTTTTCCAAAACGGTACCTTTGACTTCTGTCACAAACCCTTCGCTGTTCAACTTTGCCAAAGGGCGGGTTGCTCTAACAACAACCTCCCTTAATTGCAGAGTATCCTTTCCAAAATTTTGGTTAGCGATACCAGTCTGAGCTAAACAGATTTGAGCTAAAATCAAATGAAATATAATACCAACAAATCTTTTTACCTTAAAATCTAACATTTTCATCCGTTCCTATATCTTTTGTTTTATAAAACTCTACTCCACTCTTAACAAAGAGCTGTTTATATTCTTATTAACATCCTTCTCTACTTTTTGGGTTTTCCTGCCAAAGTCGAAGGAGTAAGCAACCTTGATGCTGGCATATTGCGAAGCCGTCTGGTCTTTGATGCTCTTACTGTAACTGTAGATAGGCAAATCCAACCAATATCGCTTCTCCTGCTTTTTGAAAGGCGATACTGCCTGAAGTTCTACATAGAGGTTGCCCCTGCTGTAAGAACACGACATTCCATAGTCGATAGGAGTCTTGCTTATCACCAAAGCAGCTTCATCTAAAGACTTCTTGCCAAAATGCAGGTAAGGCTTCAAGGCAAAATCTCCCATGAACATATTCAACCCAAGATTACCCGTCAAATTGTTGTTATGCTTCGACCAGGTAGTCTTCACCTCCGCATGGTTATATCTGATATCTCCCGACAAATTGGCAAACTTACACAGTTTGTACTGCAAGGCGAGGATAGCAGAATAATATTGAGCATTTCCACCATTCGAGTAAGTCTTCACTATTTTCCCGTTTGCCTCATCTAGGTAATAATCATCAGTTACAGGATGATGATTGTAACGGAATTGTCCGATGGCAGAAACACTCAACCTGTTGAAACGCCCCATATAATATAAATAGGTGTTGATGTCATGCGATTTCTTCAGTTCGGGCATTCCCTTTTCCATCATGTGGGAATTGACCTGAATCATAGCCCGGTTGATGACATCCATACCATGATTGGAGTTCACAAAGTTGAATGACCACAAGAGCATTCCCTTATTCAACTGGTATTGCACATTCGTATTGATGCGAGGAGACAGCTGGCTAAAGCTGTTGTCTCCATGCAGATGATATTGAAGCCAATCCAATCCGATGCGGGTTTTCAGGCTCAAGCGCCTGCTAGCCTGGAAATTATAGGAGAAGAAAGCCAACGATTCCCCTTTCCACAGATGCTGCCAAAGTTCGCAATTGCCGGAATAATCGGCATTCCAGACATCGTGGTAATGAAACAGTTCCACGGATAAGGAATGCTTTTGAGAGAAATAATTATAGATGGCAGACAGCTGGAACGACAGCGCATTCTCATCTTCATCGGTCATTGCCTCGAAAGGCTGTTCCTGATAAAGACGATGATAGGAGTTGGCAGAATACTTGCCATGTACTCCCAAGGTAAGCGTCTGATTCTTGCTTAATGGCAAGTTGGCGTTCAGGTCAATCTTAGGAGACAGACTCTTCTTCCGGATATTTGAGAAGATGTCCGTCTCTGTGCTTTCCCTCGCAAAACCAGAAGATGCATTTCTCGGAGTAGAGATGTTGACGAGCGTAAACTTGCCCACCCAATATCTCTTTCCCTTCTGGTTCTGATAGCGGAACTGCATATATTCCTGGTGGTTCCGGTAAGAATTCTTACTATAGCTCTCCCTATCAAATAGGGATTGTGGAAACTGATAGTTCTCATTGTTCCAGGTCTCAGTACCATCCACATGACTATAGTTTGCACCAGCAAACACAGTATAGGAATTGTTACCTTTTACATAATTGGTGGCAACGTTATAGTCGCCATGGTCATATCCTATCGTCTGCAGTCCGTCAGCCTGGACATATCCTCCATATCGGTATTGTTTGGTGATGAAGTTGACGACAAGCTTATCCTTGGCGTATTTTCCCGATGGAGCATCATGATATTCTATCTTCTCGATGTCACGAGGACGGAGCATCTGTATTTCCCGGATGTCGCATTCCTGCCCATTCAGATACAAGGTGGCTTGCAGTCCCATCACATCCACCTGATTCGACTTTGCATCGATGATGAGTCCTGGGATATTCAGGTTTTCCAACACCCCGAATCCATTAACCGCATGTTTTCGTTGCTGGCTGTTGGGATAGATGACGAGATGATCACCCACACGACTGATATTGGAGGCTGATACCACCACATCATCCAAAGCTTTAGTAGAGACTATAGAGTCCTTCCCAGTGTTCTGAGCGAACACGGGCACAGCAGCCATCAGCAGTCCAAAAGAGCAAAAAACCGTCTTCATTCTTACAATATGTTTTTATTTCATCATTATCTAGTACAAAAGTACACATTATTATCCAAAGCCATTACATCTCTTCCGTTAAATTTGTATAACTGCATCAAATTACCAATTCCATCCAGTTCTTCATCCCTCCTAGCCTGAAGCATAGAAAAAAACAACACGGACAAATTGAATTTGTCCGTGTTTAAAAAAATAGCTATAATCTGCTCTTTTCTGCATTACCAGCACCCGTACCCTTATACTTGCTCTTGGTGGCATTGAAGTTATAAGTTACATTGACCAAGAACATGCGGGTATTATCTATACCGGTTCTGGTGAAGTGCGCATACGAATTATTATATTTCCAACTCTGATTCTGACCATGAAGCAAATCCTCTGCTTCCAGTCTCACAACCAGTCGGTTGTTCAGGAACGATTTGGAAATAGACGCATCCAGGGAATTCCATGCATAGTTGACACCCAATTCGCGATAATTACGCGACTGGTAAGCGTATTCCAATCTAGCCTTCCAATGATGTGGCAATACCCAGGTATTCTCCAAATCCAGATAGAGAGAAGGACGGTTGGCATTATAGTCGCTGACGTATTTGCTGGCATCAAAGAACTGATTGACCAGACCTACCGTATAGTCAAGATGCCATAAGCCTATCACCGGAGTAGCCTCAAGATAGAACTTCAGGTTCTGAATCTTATCTACATTCTCGTAATATGACAGGGCTATATCCTTATTGCCCTGGAATGGCTTCATCATATATACCGAGGCATTCTTGTTGTAAATATATTCAGCAGAGAAACTCAACCAGGAATATTGCGCATCCCATTCCAGATGATAGGCATCCGTTGGTCGCAAGTTAGGATTACCGCTTTCATAGGAATGACGACTCGTATATCGGGTATAACCTGAAAGACGGAAGTAACTTGGTCGATAGGTCTTTGCCGTGAAACTCAACGAAGAATGCCACTTGCCCTTGTCATATCCCAAGGATACATTAGGAAATACATTATCATACTTTCTGCTCATATCCGGATTGAGCACTCCCTCGGCATAATAGTCTGATTTTACATGCTCATATCTCACACCGGCATTCAGGGAATAATCTCCCAACGACCATGCAGCCTCAGCAAAAGTGGCTATGTTCTGTTCCTTGATTCTGGAATCATTGGATGCAGCCACACCACCCTCGTTCTGGTTGTTGGTATGACTATCAGAATTTGTGTATTCCGAACCAAAGTCTATGTTCAACTGGTCGGTCAAAGGATAAGAAACAACCAATTTACCGGCAAGCAACTTTCCTTTGGTATGACTATCTGAACATACAATCTGGTCGCCCAACTCAGAACTGGTTTCGGTGGCTTTCTGTATCTGGTCTTTCGTCCGCCACATAGCAGATGCATTCAGGTCTATACTCCACTTGCCTATCTTACCATTATAATAAAAGTCAGCCTGATGAAAAGGAGTCTGCTTGGAATCAGACTCATCGTTGAGATAATTTACATCTCCATGGTGAACTCCATCCTGAAAGATGGAATAGTTCTGCCTAACAGTAAAATACTTGGTATAGCCAGAACCAAACTTATACTTCAGACCGATGGTATGATTTTCGTTGAATTCATAATTGAAACCCAGATTGGCATCAGGTCCATAATTTCTAGCATCTATGCGCCCTGCAGATTTTTGATATATCTGATGCTGATTTCCATTGATATATTCATCCAATCCCAACTTATCATAAGAATAGTAATCTGACCACTTCAATCCACCGAATACATCCAGTCCACCCACACGGTAATTGAGATTAGCCTGCTCTTGCCAGGCATTCTTCATGGCAAAACCATATTTTGCCTGAAAATTACCACTCCATCCATTACCTTGCTTCTTGACCGTAGTAATACGAATCACCGAATTGACCTGGGCATCATACTGCGCACCAGGAGTCGTGATAACCGTCACGTTCTTCACATCCTTGGAAGATATGGTTTGCAATTCATTTTTGTCGGTCAGCTTTCTGCCATTGACATAAATCTCCGGTGTGCCTTTTCCAAACACCGAACAGTTTCCATCCTTATCCACACGCACTCTTGGAACCTGCTTCAACAAGTCGGCAACCATACCTGCATCACTCAGTATCGTACCCTGCACCTGGGTCTGGAATCCCTCGCGATTCAGTTTTGTCTTTGGGCGAACCGCCTTCACTATCACCTTCTGCAGGTTCAACGTAGCCTCCTTCAGAGTAATTGAGCCTATCTTACCTGTATTATAAGTATCAACAGCGGTATGATAGCCCACGCAACTAACTCTTACTATCGCCTTTCTGGCTCCGCAGGGAATCACGAACTGGCCGTTTTCATTCGTCACGCCACCATTAATCAATGAAGAGTCACGAACATTCAGTAGGGCAACATTGGCGAAATCTACAGGGCGATGATGCGCATCTACAATGCGACCTATCATCTTGGTGGGAGTCTTCTGCGTACACTCCACAAAGATGTTTTCGCCATCTATCGTCATCTTCATCGGATAGAAACCCATGATCTGGCGGATGGCATCCGGAGCGGTTCGCTTCACGATACTTGTGGTTACCGTGAAATCCTCCAGTTCATCATACATAAAATTGATACGATAATCCTTGGTGCTCTTGGCAAGGATGGTGAGCACTTCTGACATAGAAGTGTTGCGGAAGCTGCGGGTGATGCGTTGGGCATAGATGGTCTGAAGAGAAAGGCTCATCAGACCTGCCAGCAGCATGATATATCTTAATCTTTTCATCTTATTCCACGATTAAAGTTTGACCTTCATGACGAATATTCACTTTCTCGAAATGATTCATCAGTTCGATGATATCATCCAGACTCATGTTCTTCTCCAGTTGCAGGAAGAGACGGATGTGGCGAGCCGACTCATTCTGATAAGTTACCTGGAGATGGAAATGTTCGGCAATAGGAGTCAGGATATTCTGAAGTTCAGCGTTTTCGTATACCAATGGGAGCTGGGCAAGACTTGCAGAATCTGTCTTTTCTTCTATGTTGGATTTCTGAGGAGCAGAAACCTGCTGGATAGAATCCTTATGGGATGCCACGAGTTCGGTATTGTTCTTATCAGATGGCTGATGAGAACGGATTACCAGATGAATAGCAGCAAAGGTGATGCCGGAGACGACAAGGACGGCTGCAACGGCAGCCACCTTTCTCATCGGGCTCCAGAGAGGAAACAACTTGGCGGTTTGCTGGGTTTCTGCATTCTGACTCATCTCTTCTTTCTGCTGCATCTCTTCTTTCTGCTGCTCCTCTTTCTGCTTCATCTCCTCTTTCAGTTTCTCCCATTCTGCATCAATAGAAGGCATCTTCATCTCTTCCTTCAACTTGCCGAAATCCAGAGACTGTCGGGTCTCTACCAACTGCTGATAGAGTTCATTCACTTCCTCATCGCCCAGAAGTTCATCCTTCTGGGTTTCGGAATACTTTTCGGGATGCTCCAGGAGAGCGAGGAGCAAATTCCATTTCTGAGAATCCATCTTCTGAGGATTTATGTCAGATAATTCATGTTTCATTTTCTTTTCCTTTCTTCATTTTAGGGTTATTATATAAGCGGATTGCAAATCCGCAAAATAAAGAGGTCGAACCTTTTTTAACGACGGATTGCAAATCCGTCGGAACGACTGGCGGAGGACTTTCTTGCGGCAAAGACTATCTTGCCGGAACGCCTGGCGGATTATTTACCTTTCAACTTTTCTCTGAGCATTCGCAAACCTTTCACGATATGCTTGTTCACTGCCGAAACACTGATGCCCAGCTCCTCCGCCGTATCCTTATACGACATTCCTTCCCGATAGCACAATCGGATGACGGAAGCTGTCTGGTCGGTCAGGTCATGGTCGATGCAATCCACCGCAGCCTGCCATCGCTCTTCCAGGCGAGAAGGTTCTTCCTCCGTCAATTTCTCTTCCGAGAGAGGGAGAAGCCGTTTCAGTCTTTCATCTCTCTTCTTTCTGGCTATAAGATTGATGCAGGCATTCTTCACGCTCCGCATCAGGTAAGCCCGGTCTGGAACCAGCTGTTTATCCCACAATCTGGAGAACACATCACTCACCACATCCCTCGCCTCCTCATTATCATGGAGCAAGGCAAAGGCGAAGCGATACATCTGCTCGTAATGGTCGTGGAACAGCCGTTCCATCCGCTGTTCATTTTCTTCTGTCATCACGTCATTTTCTTCTTGTTTCTACTCTTATATACAAGCTTTCCTGAAATCAATTACCCCTAAAATGAAGAAATCTTCTACTTTCTTTGGAAAACCTATGCAAAGGTAATAAAAAACCAGAAAAAAGCTTGCTTTTTCGAATAAAAAGTGTATCTTTGCACCAAGAAACAACATCATTATATTATGGGTAAACGAGCCATCATAGAAGCTTTACGCCATTATTTCAGCACCCAACCCGTACTGAAAGTCTGGCTGTTCGGTTCTTTCTCCAGAGGGGAAGAAACGAAGGATAGCGATGTCGATATTATGGTTTCTTTGGACAAGAGCAAACCTATTGGTTTAAAATTCTTCGGCATGTGGAGTGATTTGGAAGAACTCTTAGGTAGAAAAGTTGATTTGGTATCAGAAGGAACCTTACTTCCTTTTGCACAGGAATCAGTAGAACGTGATAAAATCTTAGTATATGAGAGAACGAAGTAGAGATAAAAACCGCTTAGAGCACATGCTCCAGGCGATAGAAAGAATCTGCCGATATACAAAAGGTAAAAACTTTGAGGATTTTATCGCAGACGACATGATGTATTACGCAGTAGTCAAGAACATCGAAATTCTTGGAGAAGCTTCGAATATGCTTACCGAAGAATTTCGACAAACACATCCTAAGACTCCTTGGAAACAAGTGAACGGCATGAGGAACTATATCGTTCATGAATATTTTCAAGTTGATAACAACGTTGTTTGGGATGTGATTACAAATGACCTTCCGATATTAGAGCAACAAATAAAGGAGTATCTAACTGAAGAAAAATAAAAACATCGGCCAAGCAAAGAGCAAACCAACATGGTTTTGCCTTCGCTTGGTCGATTTCAAACCTAAGAACTCTACTTTTTCAAAATAGAGATACCCTCTTCTGTGCTATTCAAGACTTTGCCGAGTTTATGTTTCTTCTCAGCATTCTTGCGGAAAGTATATCTTAGAATTACCCATGGACGGAATTTCTGGTCCTTGTAATGATTCTCTATTACAGAATGGAAAGATCCGTCAACCGTCGTCACCTTGCTTTGATATTCACCCGTAAGATGCTGTAAGCAGACACCCATATAAAAGTCTGGCGTAAAATTGAAATTTACCTGAAGATTGGCAACTGACGGATGCTTATATCTGGTACAAGCCAATGCCGTGTAATCTCTTGAATAATAATCTACATCACCATAGAATGAAAAGTTTTTCACTTGTGCGTTAAAGCCAAATGAAGCATAAGCAGAGTTTTTGGCATCTTGCCCCATATAATGAACGGCTTTCCAGCCCCCACCGGCATAGACCCGTCCCCACTTAAAACGATAACTCAAATCTGCGCCTGCTGATACTCGGGAGAAATGCCCAGTGTTGGCATAAGTGCTATAATAAATGCCCCCATCGGAATAACCGTAGTTTTCTATCACATCACTTACGTATTTATACCCAACAGTAGGGATAAAGTAGAGTTTTCCGACATTCAAAGTATATGACATAGAGGCGTAATGTGTCATCTGAGGTTTCAGATTCGGGTTACCTAAACTTACAAACAATGAATCTGTTGATGTATTGTAAGGATTCAGATAGGCGACATTCGGAGCCATATTTGTAAGCTGGTAACTTAAGCGAATAGAGTTGTGTTTGTTGGCTATCCATGTCATACTAACATTACCCCTTGGACGGAAATACCTGTAGCTGGCTTCGCCTGCCTTTGCCCATATACCCTCCATTCCTATTGATGCATTATAGCGTAATTGCTTGAAAGAACCACCATAACCTACATACACATATTGATTATAGCTATGATGTTTGAAAAGAGGATTTTCACCAATGGCATTATCGATGTCATCCATAATAAGCGTACTATGACTTCCCGCTATAAGAGAGCTATTGTTGGCATATTCTTTGGAATAGTCTATATTAAAACTTCCAGAATGACGCTTGTTGTTATATAGAGTATTAGCATCAGCCTGCTGCTCATCGTAATAATCTACACGATTGGCACTATAATCGTTTTTATTGAAATTGTATGCTAAGCGCAACTCCAAATCACTACTTTTTGAAAATGAATGTTTGTAATACAGACTCGTGGTGAGAATATTACTCTTATTCTTATCAAAGGATTGAAAGCCATACAACTGCGAAATATCCGTAAGATAATTTCCCTGTGCCAAGCTTTTTCCTTCTGTAGAATTATATGAGTCGTAGAACTGAGCCGCAAAGTAATCATTAGACGTAATCTGATACTTCAGTAACAATTCCCCTATCCATTTGTGAGTGTCATTACGAGTTGACTGGTCATAAGTCTGTTTATAACCTATGTTCGTGCGATTAACAGAAGATTCCACATCTTCATGATATTTATAGTGATAGGCAGCTCTACCATAAAGACTTATCTTATGGTTTCCCACTTCAAAATACCCCACACCAAAACCATTGCCAACAGGAATTTCATGACGTGTTGCCCCTTCAAGCCATAAATATGGTTTGGTATGTCTTTTTAGCTTTATGTTCAAAATACTCGTAACACCTTCTTGCAAATAGCGGGCAGATACTGAGTTTACAACCTCAACAGACTCAATGTCTGCTGGAGAAATCGGTCCGATACCCGAATTGACCATATTGCCATTGATGAGAATCAAAGGAGCTTTACCGTCAAGTGTCTTTACAGACGAAGTGTTAGCATCTGATATGATGGCAGGAATCTCCTGCAAAGCCCTGAAAGGATTGCTCATTTTCTTGGCTGCAGACGACAGATAGAACACTTCACCATTAGCTGTCCTTTTTACTATTTGGCTACGGTCTGCAACAACTGTCACTTCTCCCAATTCCTTTGCCTCTTCTATTAACTGAAAATTACGACGGGTTGAACCTTTTATTTTAAGAGAATCACTTACCGACTGATAACCCAAGCACGTCACCTCTACAATATAATTACCGTCAGGAACATTCTTCATTGAAAAATGCCCTTTTTTATCAGAAGCGGTGGTTTTAAATATCTTTCCATCTAGTATAAGCAGGACATAGCCATCTGCAATTCCGCCATTTCCTTCCTTCGACACAATTTCTCCATGAAAAACATTCTGCTGTGAAACTCCAGAATTGGGCTCCTGCGCTTTTACTATGACTAATGATAGCAAGCTGATTATAACGAATAAAAATCTCCTCATATTTCTTTCGAGTTAGTAAAACCTTACATTTCGTTTACAAAAGTACAAA
>ERZ1034710.115-NODE-115-length-36478-cov-20.862504_pt1 | contig 36478 bp, 47 predicted proteins | sample MGYA00520597_ERZ1034710 | MGnify/ENA primary metagenome ERZ1034710 (study PRJEB33766, sample SAMN09781714) | gut metagenome | biome: gut microbiome | host: Homo sapiens | place: Madagascar | study: EMG produced TPA metagenomics assembly of the PRJNA485056 data... | reverse complement strand
GAAAAAAAATTATGCCCATCCCCCCCCTCCAGCCGCCCCATGCCGCCACGCCTGCGGCGGCGGTCACGGAATCGGGGCATAGCGGAGCGGTAGCGCCTGCGGCTGGCTGGCAAACAAGCGGAGACACTCAGAAGCAACGCGAAAACGCGAAAAACAGAGCGCCGCGCCTGCGTCCGGTCTTTTTAACGCGATTAACTCAACTTAACTCAATTTTAACGCGTTAAAATTGGGCAGAATATCCATGTAAAAAAAGGTACGCAAACAAAACAGCTGCGCAAGGCTGTATTTAGCAAAATTATAAACCGGGATCGCAAAAAATGCAACGACAAAAGACGAGCTGCAAGCGTCTGTATAAAACCGGATCTTTTGCCGGATCTGCGCGCAGTATATCCCATTTAGCCATTTTACGCCCTCTGTTATAAAAAATAGGGTGGACTAGCCACCCAAAAAAGAATAAATCAGTTATAAATTGCATTGTATGCGCTTATATATTCCGGGCGGCCTGCGCAAAATGAAAATTGATCTCTTTTTGCATCGTCCGGACTTTTGCCAGCGCGCAGGGACATATAAAATATGTCGACAAGCTCACTTTTTGCAGCTTGCAATCGCTTTAACGCTTCCCACTCGCCCAGGTCATAGACCCGGATGCACAATGTATAAAAATGGCTGTCTACGTACACGCCGCGCATACGACGGAAAACAGAAGCGACCATCTCAAATTCTGGAATATTTTCCGCGATAATTTCCACAAATTCCGTACCGGAGGAAGTCACGCGCACCCGGTAACTTAAATTATACTTTTTCACAGTCCTTAAAATACTATTTTTCATTTTTTATCCCCTTTCTTTTCCCTGGTATCCGGGATTATAAAAAACCGCCGCCCGGTAACGATCCGGGCGCGCATCCTCTGCGGCGGCTGCTATTTAATTTATCATCATAATATCTGTTATGATGTTATCTGTATTTGTGGCGATGTAAAAAACAACCCCGCCGCGCACGCTGTTGTCTATATATGCAGCGGTGTCATAGCCCGGAAAATCGTTGTTTTCGGTTACGATAACACAACTGTTTCTATGCTCCTTATAATCCTCAAAAGCGCAGATAACGTTGTCGGCGTCAAATTCGGATCCGACCAGCGCTAGCAAATTTTTTAAAACCTTTCTTTTTGTCATTTCAAAATCCTCCTTTTTGTTTTTATTTTAGATAAAAGCAAGCCGGGGAATTGAACCCCGGAACGCGCCGCCCGCGCTTACTGTTCTTTTTGTTAGATTTGCTGATAAATAAGGTTGCTTGCATGGTAAATAGCGCGCGCCTGAGTATCTAGCCACTGCTCTCTGCCGTTTGGCTTGCGCTCACCGTTCCGAAATCTTCTGAGCTCAGACGGTAGCAAAGTCTCTGGGCAATGTCCTGATTATAAATCAAGGAGCAACCGCCCCAGCTATAATCATCCCATGTTTCCGCACCACTTAAAAGGAGCTTTTCCAGATCGCGGCGGCACTCGGGTATATCGTCAGCGTCAAGATTTTCCACAAGTTCCACGGCGTATTCTTTCACGCCCCGTTCCCATGCGCTTCTTGTCTTCGTGCTTTCAATCGCAGCCAATAATTCATTTCTTTTTCCTTTTACCTGTGATATAATACAGGCGCCTTTCTTTTTTTGATTGGTGCCGTCCGGCTGTCTGTGGTAGGATTCCGGGCGGCTTTTTTGTTTCCTCTTTACAGTTATTATAATAAACTGAAAACAGTTTAAAGTCAATATGTAAAATAAACTTTTTTTAGATTATTTTAAAGATTGACAAAAAAGCAAAAGAAAGTTACTATATATATACTCTATTAAATAGGAGGGAAAGAAATGTTAGTCTACAAAATTAATGTACTGGAGACGTTAAAAGAAAGCGGGTATAACAGCACGAGGATATTAAAGGAGGGGCTTATAAGCCAGTCCGCAATGCAAAAAATACGAAAAAATGAAATGGTCGGGATAAAAACAATAGAAAAGTTGTGTGAGCTGCTAGATATGCAGCCGGGGAACATAATAAAATATGTGGAATAAAATAATTTTAAAAAGGTTTAAAAAGCTATTGACATTAAACTTTTTTTGGTTTATGATAACAGTATCAAAAGGAAAATAAAAAAGGAGGAAACGAAATGAAAAAAGAGAAATTATACAGGGAATCGGAAACATTCCCGATCTATCGGAATTATGGCGTTCTGGGAGCGGAAAAAAGAACCGTGTACACATACTGGGGGGAATCACCGCGCGGTGATTGCGCTGATGAAATGATGGTGAGGCTTCCGAAAAACAACTACTTCGAGATATACACAACCATTTCAGGCGGTTTAGCTGTAAGTTCCGCCTGGGGGTGGAATTATGATATTGACGATGTCCTGGAAGGGGACAAGGGGCCTTGTTTTTATGCTCTTGACAAGGGCGGAAACGGACATAGGGTCCGATTAGATGTGCTGTAAAGATTCCATCCAGGGAATGGGCAGATTGAATAGAGAAAATAGCCAGGGAATAAACCACTGGCTATTTTTTATTTATCATTAGACAAAATATTTTAACCGTGTTATAGATATACATAACCGGTCTATAAGGATCCGGTATATAATACAAAAGATATTAAATACATCCAGATAAAACAGTTAAATTAAATTCTGTAGAGTCTGGATGTATTTTTATATGGTTTATACAGATTGGAGGTGTACAGATCCATGACTGATAAAATTATATATGCAGATATACAAACTATAAACTCTGTAGAGGATATAGAGCCAATAGTTAAAGATATTATTGTACAATACTGCAATAAATACGGCTTTGATGAGTATAGTATACCACATACAGTATGGATGGATGTATTAACAGAGATCTATCTGGATCTGTTTAAACCATGTAAAAAATTACTTAAAAAAGATAGTTTAATACATAATGAGTATGATCTGGATAAAGTAGAGTATGTATATAATTATATATATAAGAGGATATGCAATAACCACAGTAAAATAGTATCTATAAGCGGTTTTTGTGAGATGACCGGGATAGATCCGTATACAGTTAGATTGTGGGAGAGCAACAGGCTAAGCACGCAGCGCTCTCTTTTGGGACAAAAAATAGATAAGGATGAAGAAAACAGCCTACTGGGGGCAATGATGGACAATAAAGGAAGCCCGGTGCCGTACCTTGCACGACTAAACAAAAAGTTTGCGTACAATTTGCCAGGTGTAAGGGCAATAGCGCAGGACAAACAGTTGCTATCTGCGGATGATCTGCCAGTTTTTGACACTCCAAAACAAGCAGAATTGCCAGATAACTTACTTACAAACGGTTTACATAATGATAACTAAATTGTGTGTAATTTGACACAATTCAAAAGCTCGTATTTATGCGGGTTTCAGGGAGTCAACTATTCACTAAACATTAATTTAACGCATAGTTGAAACGAATTGTAGAAAATGAGCGGGAAATTGAAACAATTTAGAATTGAATCAAGATGGGATCCGGTACGCTGAGAGCTGCGAGACCGGGACCTAATGACCAGACGGGGGAGGGGGTCGCACGGGGCACCAGGCGCCGGCCGACTAAGCCCCCAAAATATCCCCAAAAACAAAAAGCCCTACTGGCAACATAAATACATACTACACAAACGATGAAACAATAGCAACAAAAAAATTAAAGACGGAGAAAGGCAGCTACCGGTTGTGCTGCGGCGGTCTGTAAAACCGTTCCCATCGGGTTAAACACTGTAGGTTCAACTCCTACTTCTCCGACTCTGCTGAGAATATCGCTGACTGTCTGACAGTTGGTTTAGTGTTCCGGTGGACAAAGCAGGTGGTCGTATTATAAACACAGCGAATGGAAGTTATCAGCCTCAAATCAGGAACTTTTCGCACTGAGCCTGCAAAATATTGCCCAGATTTCCGGTTATGGCAAACCGGGTGAAACATGTCAAACGTGTTTCTAACAGCAAACAAAATTATGAGTTCAATTCTCATCTGGGCAACTTTTGGATGCTTACAGCAATAAAATGGATATGACTGTTAATCATAAAACCACAAGCATCCTGAAATAGCTTTTAAGTGACCACAACGGCAAAATTAAAATCGTTGATTATGCAAAATCAAAAGGCTGCGATCTTTGGACGTGGCTAAGGGAAAGTGGTCATGAATCAAATTTATGGGACTCCTGCAGCAATCATAATGGTTAAGAAAATTGTCTGAAAAACAATATGCGAACGGTTCAAATCCGTAAATGTGAGTCCTGGAAAGGTAGGGAAACATGAATTTTGCAGAAGCAATGAGGGGAGACGCAAAACTTACTCGAACAGAAAATGGCGCAGTGGCATTGAGTACCACAGGCGATGCCAGATTGGATTTGTTTGGTACAATTGGATCGCTGAGAGAGGCTGATGAGAGCAGAATTACCACTCTATTTGCAGAGGCGTACGCACAGGACAAACTATTTGCTACAAAAATCGCGTTCTACGCAAGAGACATTCGGGGTGGCCTCGGGGAAAGAAAGACTTTCAGAACCATCATTCACTATATGGCAGAGAAGCATCCGGAAGCACTCAAGCCAAACCTTGATTTGATTGGAGTATTCGGAAGATATGATGACATGTATTCTCTGATCGGAACTCCGTTAGAGGATGATATGTGGGCTGCCATGAAGAAACAGTTTGAGGAAGATTTGAAAAACCTAAATGCCGGAAATGCAATTTCTCTGCTTGCAAAGTGGATTAAGACCGCAGACGCAAGTAGTATTGCCACAAGAAAGCTCGGTATCCTTACGGCGCAGAAACTCGGCTATCCGGTCTACAATTTTAAGCGCATTGTGCGCAATATGAGAAAAAGGATCGGCGTTGTTGAGAGACTTATGTCCACCGGAAGATGGAATGAAATCAAATACCCGGAAGTTCCGAGCCGTGCGATGATGATTTACCGAAAGGCGTTTACGAAACATGATGCCGATAGGTTTGGAGAATTTATCAACAAGGCAGAAAATGGGGATGTGAAGATCAACGCCTCAACGCTGTTCCCATACGATATTGTTGAAAAAATCCTTTATGGAAAAGAAAATAATAAAGTACTTGAAGCTCAGTGGAAAGCATTACCGGATTATGTGGAGAAAGGAACAAACGTTTTAGTCATGGCGGATGTGTCCGGGTCCATGTATGGAAGACCATTGGCAACGGCGATTGGATTGGCAGTCTATTTTGCAGAGAGAAATGTCGGGGCATATCACAACCTGTTTATGACGTTTTCCAGTGATCCCAAAACGGTATTACTAAGAGGAGAAACGCTCGGACAAAAGATACGAAACGTAAACGGAGCAAACTGGGGGAATAACACGAACCTGCGGGCTGCGTTTGAAAAAGTCCTAGAAATTGCCGAAAGGCATAACATACCTCAGGAGAATATGCCAAAAGCTATTGTTGTTATATCTGACATGGAAATTGATTCCTGCGGAAATAGAGAATGGATTTTTTATGATGAAATGGCGAACAATTTCCATAAATCAGGATACGTGATTCCAAATATTATCTTCTGGAATGTTGATAGCAGACACGATGTATTCCACGCAGATCATAGTCGTAAAGGAGTGCAGCTCGCCAGTGGGCAGTCCGTCACGGTGTTTAAACAGATCTTGCAGAATCTCGGATATAATCCAGTCGAAGCTATGGAAAACACGATAAACTCTGAAAGATATGACTGCGTAAGAGTGGAGGAAGTGAAATAAATGTTTACAGATATCGCGGTTATGTATATTTTGTGGAAAATTGGTGCTCCGTCTTATCTAAACCTTATGGTTATCATCTCCATGTTCCTGAAAGTGATGATATTCTTTTCGGGAGCACTCGCGAAAAAGACGGAAGAGTATGACGAAATGGAGGATGGAAGCAATGACATTTAACGAGTACCAGAAAGAAGCGATGAGAACAGCGAGTGGAGTTTGCGCAGCTACTTCGGAAAATCTCATACTTAACGGAGTTATGGGGCTAAACGGTGAGGCCGGCGAAGCAATAGACATGGTGAAAAAGGCTACGTTCCAGGGTCATGACCTCGATTACCTCCATCTTGCGAAGGAGCTTGGCGATATTTTATGGTACCTTGCGGTTACTGCACAGGGAATCGGATACGATCTTGAAACAATAATGCAGATGAACGTCGAAAAACTACGCTCCAGGTATCCGGATGGGTTTGAAGCCGAAAAATCCATGCATCGAAAAGATGGTGATATCTAATGGAGATCTGTGGAAAGAAAATCAATGATGAATGCCAGTACTGCGGTAAGGTGCTTGAGTGCGAATTATTTAAAGACGATCACGGTATCCGAAGAGAACGAATGAGAGTGTCCGAAATGGTATGCTGCCAGCTGATACATCAGGAGGAAAGAGAACGTGGAAAAACCAATTGAAAATGTAAACCACCCAAAACATTATACAAACCGAAAACATGAATGCATCGACGAAATGATTGCGATTTTAGGAAGAGAAGCCGTAATTGCCTTCTGCAAATGTAACGCATGGAAATACCGATACCGTGCTGGAAGTAAGGGGAACTACGAAGAAGATATGGAAAAATCCGATTGGTATATCAACAAGGCGATGCAGCTATTAGATGAAGAATGAAAGAAAAAGTCTTTACACCGGCTCAATACCGGAATTCTTCTTCGGGATTAAATCCCGATACGTTTTCATTCCCATTGTATGTCTACTCCACCTGCTAGCAAGAGCTGATAAAAGGGCGAGTCAAATCACCCGGCAGGTATTGTTCGAGCATCTTCCCACTATGCTTGAGCGGCGGTATGTGTTGGACTGAGAATCACATTTTTTACACGGTTCGATTCCGTGATACCGCAGAGGTTCGGCAGCTCCGAACTAGTGTGTTGATGGCGGATATCCACACGAAATAAAAAAATGCGGTCAAGAATTACTCCCCGATTGTTTTCTCCTCCGTTTACTTAGCCACGTAACCTTGACCGAAACGCACAAAGGCACTTAGCTCAGCTGGAAGAGCATCCGTCTTATACGCGGCTTGTCCTGGGTTCGAGCCCCAGAGTGCCCATTAAAAATGAATTCGAAACCGACAGTGTGTAGACGCTGCCGCTAACCTAGAAAAATTATAGGCAGGAGTTTAAAACACTTCTGCTTTTGAAAGTAGAGGTGTTTTTTTGTCTGAAAAATTGCAGAAAGCGCTCGAAAGCTACGAAAACTACATCAGGAATTATGGGATAACCCTTGAAGTAATAAACGCTTATTCCGAGGCGGCAAATATCGCAATCAATTCCGAAAAGAATGTTCCACTTGGGTTAAAAATTACAAGGCGCGCAAAGGAAATTGCAGAAAAATACATACTCGAAAAGACGAACGGGACTGTATGGGAGCTGGAAAAGTATTCCTTTGAGAGCGGAAAACAGTTCGACGTGTTGGAACTGTATTACGGAATATTACTCCTGGAAGCGCAAAATAAGGTCGTAGACAGTTTTTTCCGGTATATAGAGAAAAATAGACTACCTAAAGACAGGTTTTATATGCCACGCAGGAAGCAACTTATAAAAATAGGGTTAGTGGACGCATTGCAGGGAATGATTGACGACAAGTATGATATGCTTTGCATCAGCCTAATCCCCGGCGCTGGGAAAACTACGATTGAAAAATTTTTTGCGGCAGGCGTAATCGGATGGTTTCCAAAAGACTTTAATCTTTTTTATTCCCATAGTGGAGACATCACGAGAATGTTTTATGACGGCGTGCTGGATATTGTAACCAATTCCGAAGAATACACATGGGGAGAAATTTTCCCGTCGCTACGTGTTACAAGGACAGATGCGAAAATGGAACAGTTTAATGTCGGAAAATATAAATCTTTTCCGTCGATGCAGTGCACGTCTGTAGGAAGCAAGAATGCCGGTAAAGTAAGAGCGTCGAAGTTTTTGCTTGTTGATGATATGATCGGCGGAATTGAAGAAGCGATGAATCCTGTAATATTGGACAAGCTTTGGAGCAAATATTCCGTGGATGCCCGACAGAGAAAGATTCAGGATACGGACGGAAAAAACTGCAAGGAGATACATATTGCGACCAGATGGAGCGTGCATGACGTTATAGGACGGTTGCAGAACATGTACGAGGGAAATAACCGTGTAAAGGTAATTGCAGTTCCTGATGTCGATCCGGTAACAGGAGAAAGCAATTTCGATTATGAATTTTCCGGTTTTACAAAAGAGTTTTTCGAAGATCAGCAGCTCTTAATGGACGATGTATCTTACAGATGTTTATACAAACAGGAACCGATTGAGCGAGAGGGTCTTGTATTCCCTGATGATAAAGTCAGAAGGTATTTGAACTTACCGCATGGAGAGCCGGAAATTATAACAGCACAGTGCGACACAAAGGGAAAGGGTACAGACTTTTTTGTAATGCCGGTATTGCAAAAATACGGAGAAGATTATTACTGTGTTGACTGCGTTTGTGATAATACGGCGGATTATGAGATACAGTACGAGAATGCCGCAAATATGATTTTTAACAACAAGGTTCAGGAATGTGAGTTTGAACGGAACGCAGGCGGCGACAGAGTCGCTATGGAAGTGAATAAACGTGTTGAAAAGATGGGGTGGATTTGCAACATAACAGACACGCCGACAGAAACGAACAAGGAAGCCAGGATATTCCAATGTTCAAACTGGATCCTACAACATATCGTGTTTAAAGACAAAAGTAAGTACTCCCCAAAAGAACCATACGGAATAATGATGTCGCTGCTGGAGAGGTATTCCGTGTCCGGCAAAAAGCAATTGGATGATGTGCCAGATGTATTTTCGAACTTCGCATTGAGAGTAACAAAAGGAGACAGAGTTGCAAAAGTAGAGGCTGTAAGGAATCCATTTAGGAGGTATTGACATATGCAGGCGAAAGAATATCTCGGTCAAGTAAGCAGAATTAACAGAATGATAAACAATAAGATTTCTGAGATTGCGCAGCTGAAAGAAATTGCAATAAATATTTCTGCGATTGATACAAAGGAAAGGGTGCAAACATCCTCTGATTTTGACAAAATAGGGAAAATGTTTGCCAGAATTGACGAGGAAGAAAATAAACTCAATCACTTGATATTTGAATATATTGAGTTAAAAAACAAAATAATATCGCAGATCGAAGGAATCAGAGAAGAAACCTTCTATTGCATCTTGTTTTCCCGGTATATCGAAAACAAGACATTTGAAAAGATTGCAATTGATATGCAATATTCATTCAGACAGATAACGAGACTACACGGGAAAGCGTTATTGGCATTTGATAAAATGTACGGGGAAGAATATAAAAACATGTCCTAGAATGTCCTATTGCGAAAGTGGTATTATGTAAAATGAAAAGAAACAGTTAAGAGAAGCGTTGCGGGTGCAGCGCTTTTTTTATTTCGGAGATTAAGGTTATGTATTCACAGTTTGTTTATTGCCCGAAATGCAAAAGAAGAGTTGCTCGATACGATGGAAAATCGAAGATAAATATAATTGTGGAGTGCAGGAAGTGCAGGAGACTTGTCCTATTTCACGTAGACACCGGAATCACAGAGAATAAACGTGTCCCGAAAAGAAATACAAGTTCAGGTACAACAATTTGGTAGGTGTTTAGGCATGAACAGAATCAGTTTTAACGATTTGGTAAACGGGGATTTTGGAAGAAAAATAGCATACACAGATGCTATAGAAATAAATTCGCAAAATGTCGTTGAGGTAATTGGAAATTGCATAGGATGTTTTTACAAAAACAAACCAGCCATAAAATATCTCTGGAAATACTACAAAGGAGATCAGCCGGTACTTTACAGAACCAAAATCTCCAATGAGGATATTATAAATAAAGTCGTAGAAAATCACGCATATGAAATTGTGCAGTTTAAGGTCGGACAAACATACGGAGAGCCGATACAGTTTATAAGCAGAAAAGACGACGAACAAATTAACAAAGCAGTAGACGAATTGAACGACTTTATGGCAGACGCAAACAAACAAGAAAAAGACATAAAAGCGGGTGAGTGGCAGTCTGCAACAGGAACTTCATTTAAAGCGATTCAGCCAAAGCACGGTGATGTACCGTTCCGCATCGTAGCTCCTACGCCTTTAAACACGTTCGTTATATACAGCAAGAGCACGGAAGAACCGATGCTTGCTGTTCAGGAATTAAAGGACGAAAACGGGAAATATTACAAAATGGCATTTTCCGATACGATGTCCTTCAAAGTGGTTGACAGTACTGTTGTAGAGTCGAAACTTCACACATACGGTGAAATACCCATTGTCGAATACCCAAACAATCACGAGAGAATATCAGATATAGAGCTTGTTGTACTTATTCTTGACGCGGTAAATACGATGCAGTCAAATCGTATGGACGGCGTAGAACAGTTTATACAGTCGTTCGTAAAATTTGTAAACTGCGAAATCGACACAGAACAATTCGAAAAAATGAAAATGGAACACGCGTTTGTAGTGAAGTCCATAAATAAAGACTTTAAGTCCGATGTAGACCTAATTACTCAAGAGCTTAATCAGACGCAGTGCCAGGTTGCAAAAGACGACTTGTGGGATAACGCGCTTTCTATTTTGGCAATACCGACAAAGCAAAGTAATACCGGCGGTGATACGCAGGGTGCAGTCCAGCTACGTAATGGATGGGACTTTTCGAAGACGAGAGCAAAATTAAAGGATCCAATTGTGAAAACAGCAGAAAAGAGGTTGGCGGTTGTTGCGTTAAACGTACTCAGGATGGCAGGAATTGACCTGAAACTTTCCATTAGGGATTTTGACGTGCAAATTAACCACAGCCCGCAAGACAACATGTATACGAAGTCGCAGACGCTCTACCAGCTGCTACAGTCTGGAATTCATCCGCTTGTTGCGATTAAAACGGTTGGGCTTTGGGGAGATTCCGAAAAGACGTTCCTCTTATCAAAACCGTATATCGATAATTTGTGGAAAACAATTTATGACTTAGCGGAAGAGGATGTTACAAAAAATGTAAATAACGATTCTGGAAAGGAGCCAGAGAATGAAGTATGAAAACGATGTCGTGCAGGACGGCGTGACGTATAAGGCCGGTGAAGACGTCCCCGACATGGGAAGCATCATATGCATAAAATTTTCCGGCAATATCAGAGATTATGAAGGACTGCAAAAGGATCTCTCAAAGCTTCCTACATATGTTGCAACAGGCAGCTCCTGCTTAATGATTGACACGGGAAAGTTTTATAAGTTCGAAAAAACAACAAAAACTTGGTATGAATTATAGGAGTGATGCCGGAGAATGGAAGCAAACGAAGTATATGCAATACTAAAAAAACAAATAAAGAATTCTGCGGCAACCGATGAGCAGGTTAAGCAGGCCGTGGAAGAATATCTTATTAAAAATCCAGTGTCCGTAGAAACCGATAAGACCTTGTCAAAGAGTGGAGTCCCGGCGGATTCAAAAGCTACAGGTGATGCGATAAAGGAAGTAGAAGAAAAGGTAAGCAGCACCATTGACGAAAGAATCTTGGACGCATTCTTCGGATCGATGAGAAACGGAAAAGTCTACCAAACGGAGCTGTACTTAACAGAGACAAATCCGACGTCGGACGGTGTAAAAACACTTGCCAATAAAGACAAAGTGTGCAAACCATCAACGGACACAGTAGAAGGTCAAGACGATTATGAGGGTATCGGCATCTTTAACTGGTACAACTGCAATTACATTACGGATGATTATGGACGTAAAATCCCGACAGCAATTGAAGGATGGGGGGATGGATACAAAAACGACAGCACTGTTGACGTGGGAGTTATCGCAATGACTCCGTATTGGTCGGTTGTCGAGAAAGATGGGAAACAAATCTGGACGCTATCAGACACACCGAACGATGACTACGGGCTGATCCCGTGGGAAACAGCAAGAAAAGAAGATGGAACTTATGCGTCCTACGTAATCCACAGCAAATACGTAAGCGGCATCGGAGCGGACGGACTCCTGAGATCGTTTAAAAACTCAAAGCCAGCCAGAAGCCAGTGCTACAACAATATGATAGACAACTACCAGAAAAAAGGTAAAGGTTACTGGGGAGCTGGAAAAGAAAGGGATATGTACGTTATTTTGTACGACATAATTAAGTATGCTACAAAGAACGAACAGAAAACATTTAAGGGTACAACGAACTACAATCTCCAGATTCCGGCATCGATAGAAAGAAGCACAAAAGAAACCTACTTCCCTATCGCAAACAATCTGGCATCGCAAATTGTTGTTGGTGGTTACGTCTCTGTTGGATACGGATCTAAAAATACAGGAAACACAGTGAATAACGACAGAGGATATGCGACGATCCACAAGTATGCAGACGATGTTAAGGTGCTGAGGATCGAAGATCTGGACGAAAACAATAAAGCTGTGTATCTGGATGTGGAAGACGGATTTACCACAAGCCCTGTTGCTCTAAATGATGATTTAAATGCACAGATCATTTTGTCGTCGATGCACTGGTGGAGCGGTTCGACAGATAAAGTAATCGGGAAGCACGATGGCTCAATGACATCCAACACGGACGGCAAACATCCGTTTAGGGTAATGGGGCTGGAATGCTCTGTTGGCGGCTATATCGTATACGCAGACTCGGTTATGGTATTTAAAGAGGGCTACAGCAAAGATGTATATATTGCACAGAGAGGGACAAAACATGTAAAAGACGAAGCAACGATCAAGAGCACTTACAAGTTGATAGGGAATATCCCCGGAAATGATGGTAATGATTTTTGGATCGGCGACATCGGCGTTGATATGGAAACATGTTCGTGGTTTGCAAAGACTGTCGGAGCAAGTGATTCACAGGGCTGGGGCGATAGATGTTATTCTGGAGGTAAAAACACTTCTGGAACCAGAGAGCATCTTGGGCGCGGTTCTCTCAGGAATGGGTCGAATGCTGGCTCTGTGTGCGTGTATTGCTGGAGCTGGCTTGACGGGACGGACTGGCACTACCTCGGCTGCGATTAAAATTAGGTCGTTGGGGGTGAATTTCCGAAGGAAAGAGGGGATCGCCCCTGATACGACCGAAACAATTAAAAGGACTTGCGGCGCGCGCGGTAATCTCAGGAATGGGTCGAATGCTGGCTCTGTGTACGTGAATTGCAGGAACAGGCTTGACAGGACGAACTGGAACTACCTCGGCTGAAATTGTTAATTTACAAATATAAAATATTTGCGTCGTATTTCGCACTTGTAAAGAGTGTAGCCAAAAGGCTCTTGGGCAGATGCCCGAAATACTTTTTATAGACCTACTAAAACTTTCGAAAAAGGAAGGAGTAAGGATAGGCGGGGAACGCCCGCTTGTCGGGGTTAGTAGTAAAAACCGAAAGCCCTTATAAAGACAATCGAAAAATGAAAACGTATTGTAAAAAGGTCGATATCACCGACAGGAAGTTAATGCAAAGAGCGGTGTATAAATGTCTAAAAAAGAAATACAAAAGAAATGATGTACACAGGATGTTTGCGGAGTACACAGGTCTTCCGGCAGATTTTATCCGTGGAGCAATGAACGAATTCGGCATAAAAGGTCTGAAACCTCTGGTGGAAACAGTAATTGACGGTGTACGCGAAGAAATTATCCAAAACAACATAAATTTTAAACCGATATGGTACAAAAATAAAATTGACGCGTCCAGCCAGAAGGTGAGAAGAATCGGAATCCAAAACATTAAACAGCAGATATATGACTATATCGCTGTGGAAGCTATGAGAGACATCCTGAAAAGAATCGGTGAATATCAATGCGCGGCATTGAAAGGGAAAGGTCAATCATACGGAATCAAAGCAATTAAACGCTGGATGCGAAACAAGAATATTAGATACGCGGGACAATGCGACATAAAAAAGTGTTATCCGTCAATAGACAGGAATAAGCTTTTGGAATTTTTGGGGAAACGCATTAAAAATAAGCCGCTACTCAATCTAGTCAAACGCTTGATAATGACGTTTGATGCAGGTTTGAGCATTGGATCGTATTTGAGCCAATATCTTTGCAACCTGTTTTTATCTCAAATTTATCACGATGTAGCCGAAAAAATGTACCGTGTCAGGAAGAAAAGAAATGGAACGCTCGAAAGAATAAACCTTGTAAAACACCAGTTGTTTTTCATGGACGATTTCCTGATTCTTGGAACGAACGCAAAAGATATCCATAAAGCAATGGATATGATAATTCAAAAAGCTAAAGATATGGGACTGGAAATAAAAAACAGCTGGTCGGTGTTTACGACAGTTAGCAAGCGCAAAGACGACGGGCACTTTATTGATATTATGGGAGTACGCATATACAGGCACCATACTACGATAAGGCAGCGTGTATTCCTACGCGTGCGTAGGACATATAAAAAGGCGCTTGCGCTTATAAAACAAAACAAAAAGGTGCCGCTGTGGCTGGCGAGAAATTGTATGTCATATAAAGGCATTTTGGATCACACGGAAAGCCAGAACATTAAAAAGAAATACAATACAAGCAAAACAATGCACATTTGCAAAGGAGTGATATCGCATGAAAGCAAGGTTCGATTCAGAGCAGCCTAGTGTTAGGTGCGTTTCCGATTCCGACAAAATATATATATTCATTGCCGTAAACGGGAAATGGACAGAAACCGTGTATGACGAAACGCAAGATCCGCAGACTGTGTGGGAATGCGACTACAGAGAAATCGTAACAAGCGAAGGAAGAATAGACCTCGAGAAAGTAAAAGAGAATCCGAGCAAATATCTGGATTGGGTGGATCAAGAAGAAAGGAGCGCAGAAGAGAAAATTGCAGAGTTACAAGACCAAAACAAGATGTTAACACAGTGTTTAATGGAAATGTCGGAGATTGTATATGCTTAAATGCTTAGAAAGGATGGTAGTTATGATGGCTATGTTATGGGCACAGGAAATTATGTCTCAGGAGACAATGGAAGAAGCAAAGAAAATGTATCAGAGATGTCCCAGACTGTTAAAGGAAAAGGTTAAGGCTATTCTGATAAACAGCGGGTTTGAAGAAATTACAGAATAAAGAAAATGGCGGGAATACGATTAAAAAATGACGAATTAAACGTCATTTCATATGATAAGTATTTCGGAGAAATGGACATTTCGGAAGAAGAAAAGGAAAAGCGCAAACAGATTGCAAAAGAGCTGGAAGATGCTTTTTTTATTATGTTTTATCTTCTTACAGATTCAGACATCGAAAGCGTATACAAATATATCCAGGAAAAGTATTGCGAAATCTGCAGAAAATACATTTCTTCAAAAGAAACGCCAACGTACATCGTTGCGTATTCCGCTTATATTACAAAACAGATCATTGATTCTGTAAAAGAAAATTTTGTTTATAACGCGGATACATGCAGAATGAAATCCATGAATATTGCAGCGAATGAAGCAAACGTAATTGGAAATTACATAAATCAAAAGGACGCAGTACGTCATGGGTTTAAGTACAAAGTTTGGAAGACCAAAGAGGACAAAAAAGTCCGACATACACATGTAAAAGTGGACGGAAAAAAGATTGGAATATTCGATTCTTTTAAGGTCGGAAATTCTGAAATGATGTTTCCGAAAGATTATTCACTTGGGGCGCACCCAGAGGAAATAGTAAACTGCCGGTGCGTAGTTAAATATGAAAGAAGTTAAAGCTGCCAATATGGCGGCTTTTCTTTTTTATAAGCAGCTATGCGGTAAATAGCAAATAAAAACTTTGCAGGAACGACCTGCGGAAACAAAAATGTGAGTTATTGGAGGTTATTTTTTATGACAAGAGAACAGGTAATTAAGCTTTTCCCGGATGCGACAGACGATCAGATTACAGCACTTTTAAACCAGAACAATTCCGAGGTAGCAAGAGAAAAGGAGAAAGCTTCTGGCTATAAAGAAAAAGCGAGCAAGGCAGATGAGCTGCAAAAAAAAATCGACGAGCTTGAATCTGGAAATCTTTCCGAGATTGAAAAAGCAAACAAAGCCTTGGAAGAAGCGAATAAGCAGATTGCTGTTTTGCAGAAAAACAATGCAATCAGAGATCAGAGAGAATCTGCTATGACAAATTTTAAAATTACGGCAGAGCAGGCAAAGACGGTCGTGAAAGACGACGGAAGTCTTGACTATTCTGAACTCGGGAAAATTATCTCCGAAAAAGAAACTGCGTCTGCGCAAGCAAAGGAACAGGAAATTGCAAAAAACGCAGCCGTTCCGAATGGTGGGTCGGCAGGCGGAAATAAAGAAAAAACAGCCGATGTTGAGAATGCAGAACTGATCTCCTTTGGAAATCAGGCGGCATCAGCAGAAGCACAGAATCATTATGTGATTTAAGGAGGTTAAAATGGGTAAACCAATCGAAAGGGATTTCACTCAGAAAAAAGGTATTTTAAAATTTTTCCCGTATGAAGGGGCGGCGTGCATCGTTCCGCAGACGATGGTATCAAGTCCGGACGGAAATGGTAATAAGATCGTAAAAGCGGGTACACCATTCCCTAGCAACGACAACAAATGCGTTGGATATCTGCTGGAGGACGTGGATGTAACGATGGGAGATGCTCCCGGCACTTATGTTTATCAGGGATCTATCGACAACAAAAAACTGACTGAAAATGGAGTAACTGTTGAGGCAACAGCAAAGGCTGCAACACCGAGAGTTACTTTTTTTGACTAAAAAGCAGGAGGAAATTAAGGATGGCATTACCTTTATCCGAAGCATTTACAGCCAGAAGCCTTGGCGTAATGTGGAATAACTACGAAAAAACACTTGGCTCCGCACCGTATCTTGGAAGGCAGAAATTCGGCACAAGAAAACAGGATTCTCTGGAGCTGAGATTCATTAAGGGGAAAAGCGGACTTCCTGTTTCCCTGAAAGCATCTAACTTTGATGCACAGGCAGAGTTGAGAGATGTTGGTGGGTTCTCCGATATCCAGAACGAAATGCCTCTTTACCGTGAGTCATATATGGTAACAGAAAAAGAAGAACAGGAATACGACAATTACAGAAGTGCAGAAAACACCGGCCTTGCGAATCAGGTCCTTCGCGAGATCAGCAAGAAGCCAATGATGTTGATTGAAGGCGCCATGGTTGTACCAGAACGTCAGATTTGGAGCTTGTTGGCACCGTCGGACGGCGTACCGAAAATCCCTGTAACAATTGGGAACAAGAGCTATACAGTCGAGTACACAAGAGACGGAGGAACAGCGCATAAAGCAGATCACTTCGTGGATATTTCCGGTAGCGATACAGATAAATGGTCTGAGGCGGCAACTGCGACACCGCTGGATGACTTGATCGAAGAAAGAAGAGCATTCGCAAAGAAAACTGGCTATTCCCTGACAAGATTCACGATGAACACGGAAACATGGGAAATGGTTCTGAAAGCGGAAGACACAAAGAAACAGGTTCTTGGCATTACTGCTTATAACGGTGGAATCAGGCTGCAGCAGGCGCAGGTAACGGAATATCTGCGTGGATACGGAATTGAAATCGAGGTTTACGACAAGCTTTATGTAGACCCTGCAGATGGGAAGACAAAGTATTTTGTACCAACCGGTATTATTTCCGCACAGTCTGGCGGCGTTTACCTGGGAGATTATGTATTCGGAAAGACTCCGGAAGAAAGAAGCGGAAGTATTACAGACGGTAATCTGTCTATCGTAGAAACTGGTATTTCTGTATACACATATGCGACCAACCATCCGATCAATACGCATTGCATAGTGTCAATGATCGGTCTCCCTACCTTTGAAGGAATGGACAGCGTTGTGGTTATGAAAGTCGCTTAGGAGGCTTAAATGATTGCTGAATACACAGTAAAGCGAAACGGAAAATGGTACAAAGCAGGTGAATTTATTCCAGAAGCGGAAGTGTCTGCCTCTGGAATAAATCCAGAAAAATTCCAGAAAACAAAAACAGAAATAAACATGATGAAAGTCGACGATCTTAGAGCGCTCGCAAAGCAGTATGGAATTGAAAATGCAGATTCCATGACGGGAAGCGCGATAAAGGAACATTTTGTGAAGATTTTCGATTTGTAGGAGGGTTTTATGGCTTACTCAATATTGGAACAGGTAAAAATACGATTAAAGCAATTCCATATTGAAAGCGCAGAAAATTCTGACACAATCGTGTTTGACAGCAAGGAGGACAACCCACTTCTTGAGCAGCTTATCGATCAGGTAAAACAGGAAATTGTTTCAAGGAAAATGTATCCAGATAGCTATACAGAAGAAAAAATAGAAATGGATATGAAAAAGTACGAAGGAAATATTGTGAATCTGGTTGTTTACGACCGTTCTCAGGCAGGAGAGTCATACATGGCATCTTATTCGGAGAATGGCGTAAGTAGGAGCTGGAAAGACAGAGAGGAGTTGTTTGCTGGTATTTATCCGTTTGTAAAAATCTTGTAATACATAGAAGATTGTGCGTTGCCTTATGGCAGCAGGCCGCACACATTGAGAGGTGGAGGGTAGTGTGCGAAATAAACATTATAAGGCGGTAAAAATGACGATAGCAAACATCATAAGCCTTGTTGCACTTTCTTTCTCGATTGTATTTAGCGTTTGTTCTATGATTTTTTCTATTCGTGGGAACAAACGAACAGACACAAAAGATATCGAAAGCAGAGCAAGGGAGAATGCAGAGTTAAATTGCAAACTCGATATCATAAGCAAGAACACGGCAGATATTAAATATGATATCTCAGCTGTAAAAAAAGACGTGCAGGCACACGGCGAAAAAATTGTAGAGCTTGACGCGTCTGTAAAATCTGCGCATCACCGCATAGATGGTATCGAAACACGATTAAATAACAAGGAGGCAACACCATGAGCGAATACGGTATGAAGTGGATGAAGGCGGCTGCAGTGCGAGCTGTTAAAACATGCGCACAGACAGCAGTTGCTACAATCGGAACGGCAGCAGTCATCGGAGACGTAAACTGGGTTATGGTAGCGTCTGCGTCAGTTCTCGCAGGATGCTTATCTATTTTGACAAGTATCGCCGGACTTCCGGAGATTAAAGAAGATGCTTGACATAAATAAACAAAAAATGTTGTATTCGCTTCCGAATGGAAGAGGACCCGTGTACGAATTGGACGAAAACGGGGACGTTAAATACATTGTCATTGATGGCGAATCCGTACCGGTTATTACAGGTGAAACAGAAACCGCATATGAAGAGCCGGTCAAATTTTTTGCGAATATAAGTAACAAGCTAAGCGAAGCGTTGATGAAAGAATTCGGGATAGACCAATCCACAAATTACGTGCAGATTGCGTCTGATAAAGGGAGGCTGCCGCTAACGGTTGGCAGCCTTGTTTGGAAAAAATCTTCTGTGGCGCATAAAAATCTTAGACCCGATCCAAAGTCCGCTGACTATAAAGTTATTGGAGTTGCAGACGAAGGATTGACGGTCGACTTGTTTTTGCTCCAAAAAAACGTTAAGTAGGTTTGACATGGCAAGACATAACATCACAATAGGTCTGTCCCCTAAATCGATTGATATTGCAATAAAAGAGCTCCGAAAATACAAGGAATATTTGCGAAAAAAAACAGATGAACTTGTAAAAGCATTGGCAGAGTCTGGAATACCAGTCATTGACGAAAACATGGGCGCGGCCAACTATACATATGACGAAAATGGTGTCAGAAGCGGTTCTGATACATCCCATTACAGTTATGTGAAAATGGAATCGTTCGGGAATGTATCCCGTGCAAAACTTATCGTAGAAGGCAAAGAACTTCTGTTTATCGAATTTGGGGCTGGCGTTTATTACAATGGGCCGGCAGGAACAAGCCCACACCCTAAAGGGCAGGAGTTCGGCTTTCTGATAGGCTCTTATGGTGCAGGACATGGACAGCGAAAAGTCTGGGGATATTACGATGATGACGGTCAATTGGTGTTAACGCATGGCGTGGAAGCAACTATGCCTGTTTTAAAAGCGAGTCAGGAAATTATCGAAAACTATGTTTCGGTCGCAAGGAAGGTGTTTGGAAATGGATAATAACAACATGTGGGCAATGGATTTTGAAACCACAATATTTACCATGTTTTCATTTTTTTTGAGAAAGCACTTTTCTGAGAAATACCCAGACATGAACATTACACAGGACGAGGAACAAGACGGAAATCCGATTTTTCCGACAATTTTGCTTCGCCAGATGTCAATGTCGGAAACCGGAAAAGACATCGAAGGGACTTCGATCAATGCAATTCGCACAACAATGCAGGTAAATATTACGTACAAAGGGAAAAAGCAGAATTTGAAAGAACTTACTTCTTATTCTGTTTTATTTTTCAAAAAATATGGATTTGAAATATCGAACGTTTTTTACAGTGTTTCAAACGATATAAGAGCTTCCACTTTTCGAGCAAAAAGAATTGTTGGAGCAAGTGACATTTTGAATTAAGAGCTGAAAAGCTCTTATTTTTTGGCAAAAAGGAGGTAACTTATGGAAGCTGGAATTTCCACGCTTGGGATTACATTCGGTTACGGGACAGAGACGACAGCTGGTGAAAAGCCAACAACATTTACTCAGTTGCATCGAATAAATGCAATAGGCGGCATTACAATCGAAAACGAGCAGATTGATGCATCAGCTGTAGAAGACCTTGTATCGAGATACGTCAGAGGACGTGGCGATACAGGCGGTTCCTTCCCTGTGACGGTAAACTTTACATCAGAAACAAAAGAAGAATGGAGCAGCGTTATCACTGCTTACAATGCACTTAACGGTGGGAAACGCATGTGGTTCGAGACCATTATTCCTGGATTTGACGATGCGTTTTTTGTAGTTGCAGAACCGCCGACAGCTATTCCTGCACCAGAGATTGCTCAGAACGAGCTGCTTACCGTGGAAATGGGATTGACAATTGAAGAGTATAAAGGAATGGAAACAAAAGTTGCATTCGCATAAGCACTTGACGGGGCGTTTGCCCCGTCTTTTTTGAAAGGTAATAAAAAATGAAAACATTTAAAATTAACAACAAAATTTATTCACCAGTTCCGTTTGATTTCAATTTTATTTGTGATCTGGAAGACATGGGGCTTTCCCTTGAAGGAGCCGGTGAAAAACCAATGTCTATGTTAAGAGCATATTTCGCAAAATGTACTGGGAAAGGCACAGAATTTGCTGGAAAAGAAATGGAAGCACACATGATTAACGGTGGAAGCCTCAAGGATATCATGGACGTTATGGCGGAGGAAATGAAAAAATCAGATTTTTTTCGCAGCCTCAGCCAGAGCCAGGAAACGAACAATCAGGCGGGCTAAAGCAAAAAGTTCGAGACGGGGAAAAGTACAATTCACAAAGAGAACGTTTTGAAAAAGAGTGGTTCCCGATAGCATACTCTATGGGCGTTTCCTGGAATGATTTTTGGAAAATGAACCCTAGAATTATCAAGGCTATCTCAAACGGGTACAACGAAAAACTAAAACGGCAGGACTACATGTTGTGGCTGAATAATCAGTACACACTGTCCGCTGTTTACACCGCCTTAGACCACTCGCTGAATGGGAAAAAGGCAAAATCAGAGTATTTTAAGAGACCGATAACGGAAGAATTATACAAAAGAGAACGGTTAAACGAAGATGACTTGCAGAAGCAGCGAGAATTGTTTGTTGCAAAACTTGAAACAATGAAAGCGAACTTCGAAATTGCACATCCTGAAAAGAAACAGAAGTGAAGGTGGTGGTTTAAATGCCGAATGAAATAGATTCCTTGGAAGTATCAATTGAGTCCGACGCGAGCAAAGCAAATTCGGAAGTTGACAGTTTAATATCTAAGCTGCGGGATCTTTCTTCTGTTATTTCTAAAATTCGCGGTGATAAAGCTTTCGAAAGCATGGGAGACGGAGCAGGGGAAATTGCCGGAGAATTTAAAAAAGCCGCAAAACCAGTCGCAGAAGTGAAAACAGATATCAAAAAATTGGTATCTGAAATAAGCAAAAAAAGTATCGACATAAAACCAGAAGTTGACACGTCGAACGCAGAAGCAGAAACAAAAAAATGGCAGAATCAGCTTCGGAGTGCTCAAAATGCGCTGAACAGGATTCTTGCACCCTCAGACCCGGAAAAACAGGCTAAAGGAATTGAAAGATATACAATTCGAATCAACGAAGCAAAAAACGCACTGGAGCAGTTAAAAAACGTTTCCGCAAAACCGGCAGAATCAGATATGGATCATATTGATGCTGCAATCAAGCGCATGTACGAAAGGCAAAAAGCGGAATCGAAACCAAACAAGGAATGGGAAAACGGACGCGTTGAGCCACTCGGATCCATGAAACATGAAGGAGCTCCTATACCCGATTTCCTTAAAAGCAACGGCATAAAAGAAGCGACAGAGGAACTTTCCGATTTCGAAAAAACGTTGAAAAGTGTGCAGGCACTAGAGTTCAAAGGCAGCGGATTTTTCGAAATGGAAAAATGGGTAAGCGATCTGCAAAGCAAGCTCGAGCAGCTCCTGAACAAGCAGGAAAAACTTCAAGATTTGGGGGCAAATGTAGATACGCAAAGGCTACAAAGCATCGCATACGATATCGAGCAAATATCAAAGACGTTGGATGTATACGAAGAAAAGGTAGAATCCGCAAGGAAAGCAGGGCAGCTTGATATTAAGGTTCACAAAATTGATGCAGACGTAAAAGATTCAGACATTAAGTCGGTAAGAGAAAAAATAACAAGCGCTCTTTCTGGCGCAAAAATTGTTATTCCCACAGATGGAATGAATGAAATCCAAAAAGAACTTGATAAGGTAAAACGAAAATACGACGACATTGCAAAATCAATGTCCGTAAAATCTTCTATTACTCCATTTTACGGAGCAACTGTTGATTTCAAGAAAAAGCAGGCAGAATTAGCTGCATTACGACAGGAATACCAGGATCTTATCAATAAGCAGAAAGAACTATCACAGTCTGGCGGATTTCAGCTTAATTTTAAAGCACTTTCTGATGGTGCAAAAACACTTGGCAAAAATATTACTCCTGTTGCTTCTGTGTTGTCCAAAGCTAGTAAGCATTTAAGTTCTTTCACTAGGAAAGTTGCATCCACTCTGGCACCGACGAAAAAACTGAAATCTGCGATGGGCGGTCTTGATCTGTCGAGCGCAGGACTTGCAAAAAGCCTATTGCGGACGAGCAAGATGCTGAAATTGATGGTCGTCCGAATGGCGTTGCGTGGAGTTATCGACGGTGTAAAACAGGGAATGGTTGGTCTTTCCCAGTACAGCAACGAGACGAATAAGAGTCTGTCTCTTTTGATGAGTTCATTGAAACAACTAAGTGCATCTTTTGCAGCGGCCGTTTCTCCAATTATAAACGCATTTGCACCGGCATTGGACTTTATTATCCAGAAAATCATCGCTGTTGTAAATATGATAAATCAGCTTTTTTCTGCGCTGACTGGCAAAAATACGTTTATATACGCAAAGAAGCAGGCGGATGATTTTGCAACAGCTGTCGGCGGGGCGAACAAGAATGCCAAAAAGCTGAATCAGACGCTTCTTGGAATTGATGAATTAAATATAAACAATCCGGACAAAAACAGCGGCGGTAGTTCCGGAAGCGGAATAACTGGAAGCGACTTTGAAGAAAAACCAATTGAAAACAAGTACAAAGACCTGGCGGACAAGATCAAAGATTTCTTTTCGAAATTATTTGCACCTCTGAAAGAAGCATGGAACCGGGAAGGCCAGTTCGTAATGGATTCCTGGAAATACGCGCTGGACGAGGTCAAAAAGCTTGTGCAAGACATTGGGCGGGACTTCCTGATTATGTGGAATCAGGAAGAGACGATCGCGATGCTTGCGGACATCCTGCATATAATCGGGGATATCGGGCTGGTGGTAGGAAACCTTGCAAAAAACTTCCGTGAAGCGTGGAACGCAAATGATGCAGGACTGCGGACGTTGGAAAACATCCGAGATATATTTGCGGCGATTATTCACAATATCCGGCAGGCCGCAGATGCAACGGTTATCTGGTCACAGGAGTTGGATTTTAAGCCGTTGATGGAGCAGATTGCACAGTATACGCAGTCTCTGATTCCGGTGTTTGATGCGCTGTCCGGCGTGATGACAGATTTTTATACACAGGTGCTTTTACCGATTGGGAAATGGACGATCGAAAATGGACTGCCTGAACTGTTGAATATTTTGAAACAGTTCAATGAAAGCATAGACTGGTCAGCAATGCGTCAGGAGCTTTCCGATTTGTGGTTGCATCTGGAGCCGTTCGCGGAAACAGTAGGTCAGGGATTGCTTGACTTTATCCGCGATCTATCCGAGAAAATATCATCTTTTGCAAACAGCGAAGTTTTTTTGAGCGTACTCGACGAAATAAAGAAGTGGCTGGACAGTGTAAAACCAGAAAAAGTAACTAAAGCGCTGGAAAACCTGACAAAAGCCCTTATAGCGTTCAAGGCTGCGGCTATAGCAGTTGATATCGCATTAAAAGGGACGATGATTGTACAGACCATTACGAGAATAGGAGCAGCATTCGAATCATTGCGTCTTTTTGTCCAGAATTTTATTGCGTTCTTTACTGGAATACCATGGCTGGCAATCTTTCAAAGCATGAACCCTGCAATGCAGGCTGAGCTGTTTTTCAGGCTGGAAGATAAAATCGCGGGAACATTTCTTGATCCGTTTTCATGGGATAATGTAATCGGTGATTTGTTGCGAGGAATCGGAAATGCTCTTGGATTGCTTGCGGACGGAATCATCGAGCTGCTGAGCGAACCGCTCGAAGTGGGCAAGAGAGCGATTGAATCTATTTTTGACATAAGCTGGGTGCAGGAACTATTTGAAAAGTGCCTTGAAAATTTCAGGAGCGCATTTAAAGGAGAAGAGATCGGTAAAAATATAGCCGAAGGATTTTTCAATGGTATTTCTGCTGCTTTTGGGCTTTTACTCGCACCGATTGTCAATATTTTCAGCGATATCGTCGAGGCGGTTTGCGAGCTTTTAGGTATCCATTCTCCGAGTACGGTTTTTGCAGAGATCGGTGAAAATATTATCTCGGGCTTACTGCTGGGAATCAGCGAGTTTTGGAATACGATAATTGAATTTTTCACAAATTCTTTTGCCGAGCTAATAGCTTTCTTTTCAAACAGTTGGCTATCTATTCAAGAAGGTGTAACAAATGTTTGGAATAACATTACGTCATTCTTGACAAAAACGTGGACAAACATTTCTACTACTGCAAGTGCGATTTGGAATGCGATAAAGCTTTTTTTGATTACCACATGGACAAATATAAAAACAACTGCTATCGAAATATGGACAACCATAAAAGATAAGATTGTTGAAATTTGGAATAAGGTAAAAGAAAAAGCGGAAGAAATATGGGATAAAGTAAAAGAAGTAGTAAAGGAAAAATTTGACAAAATCAAAGAAAAATCCGATGAACTGATCGAAAAGTTTCGGAATTTAAAGGAAGAAGTAAAGGAAAAATTCGAGAGTGTAAAAGAAATCATCAATAACACGATCGGATCCGCAATTGACAAGCTTGCAGGATTTATCGATAAGCTGAGGGAAGCCGGTCAAGCTGTCAAGGATTTCCTCGAAAGTGGGTATGAAAAAGTAAGCGGAATAATTGGTAGTATTGGCGGAGCACTCGGAATATCTGCGCACTCTGACGATGCAGCATCCAACCCAGTTGCTTTCAGCATTCCCGCATACGCGGTCGGAGGATTCCCCGAAGATGGATTGTTTTATGCGAATCATAATGAACTTGTTGGCTCGTTTGGAAACGGGAAAACTGCCGTAGCAAATAACGATCAGATAATCGAAGGCATCCGAAGCGGCGTTGAATCTGCTGTAGAAAACGTCCTTGCGCCGTATCTGGAACAGATTGTGCAGAATACGAGAGAAACAGCAGAAAAAGAAAGCAGTATAAGCATTGATGGCAGAGAACTTATAACCGCCATAGATGCGAGAAGCAAAAGGAACGGATATTCGTTCACGTAAGATTAAGGCGGCAATCTTGCCGCCTTTTTGCGAGGTGATTTTATGGCAATGTCCTCATTTTTAAATGTAAACGGATACGACCTTCCGTGCCCGGCAGCTGGTTTTTCGTGGACGATATCGACTACGGTAAACGCAGGACGCAATGTAAATAATGCGGTTGTAGGGCAAAGGGTAGGACGCGATCTGTATAAGCTTGAAAATCTAAAGTGGGTCGGACTGTATCCAGAACAAAGAGCGCTCATTTTGAAAGCCGTGAAAGATTATTTCGTACCCGTAACCTTTGAAGATATGGAGAATCCAGGGAAAACAATAACCGTTACCATGTACCCGGGAGACAGGAAGGGAGTTCCGCTATTCGCGGACAAATTAACGCACATGATTACGAGAGACGAAACCCTTTCCTTCAATTTGATTGATTGCGGATGGTAGGTGGTTAAATGCAGAACGCAAGCAAAGCTTATAAGCAGTCAATAAAGGGCATAGGACGCAACAGAGAGTACATTAAGGCGACAATAGGCGTCATAAATTCAGAAGCACAGAAAAACGTTGCGTTGGACGACGTTACAAAAGTCACATATTTTTCAAACAAAAGGAAACCATTCGACCATTATACCGTAGACAACGTTTATGCTACCCAAGAGGAAGATTTTACAAAAATCGACGGCAGTATGTACTTCTTGCCAAAAGAAAACTCTGGCTATGAATTTTATAATAACGGAATTGTTTCTTTAAATATTTTGGGCACGATAAAAATTTCTTTCAAAGGCGCTACCGGGCTCGATATAAAAGGTTTAACGATAAACTTCGGAGAGTGCTTCCCGGTAGATTTTACCGTAGAAAATGACAACGTATCTCACCATTACACGAATAACGATAAAGCTTACTGGTCAACAGAAGATTCGTTTGATGGAACATCTTACTTTATCATTACTCCAATAAAAATGATAAATGGAAATGGGCGATTAAGAATAGAACAGTTTTTCTGCGGAATCGTAAATGCTTTTGGGAACAATGAAGTTATAAGTTATACCGGTAAGGAATATGTATCTTCTATCACGGATACAATCCCAAGTAATGATGTGACGCTTACGGTAAACAATCGAAGCCAATACTACAACCCGGATAATCCGGAAAGCGCCCTTGCCTACATGGAAGTAGGACAGGAGATAAAAGTACAATTCGGATATGATGTTGACGGTCTTGGAAACATCGAATGGATTCCGGAGCAGACAACATACCTAAAATCTTGGTCTACGACAGATACAGAGGCAAAATTCGTTTCCACAGATAGGTTTGACTATATGACGGGAACATATCGAAGAGGACTGTACAAAGAAGAAGGGATTAGCCTTTACGATCTTGCTGTTGACGTTCTTAATGACGCTGGAATAACGGACGAACGAGAGTTTTTTATCGACCCGTACCTAAAGAACGTTATTGTAAAGAATCCAGTTCCGGTCTTGAAGCACAGCGAAGCATTGCAGGTTATAGCAAACGCCGGAAGATGCACTCTCTATGAGGACAGAAACAGCAGGATACATATGCAATCTTCGTTTATTCCTGACATGGTAGCAAGTTCAAAAAACCAGACTGATTACAGCCATGTAGAGAATATATTAAGCCCATTCAAAAAAGATGCTTATGCGATATACAGCAATGATTTTTCTGTTGTTGATGGAAGTGTTCTTTTCTTTGATTCAAATGATATAAGCAAAAACACTGGTTATATAAGCAATTCTGTTTCGAACGAATACGGGTTATTTGAGGAAAACCCATCAATCACGATTGAACTGGAAGCTGGGTATGTTGCTTATGGTCTTACAATCCGTTTTCGCAATGTAGCTCCAGAAGAATTTGACATCGAAACATATTATAACGGAGAAGTTGCAGAAAGCAGACATGTGTCAGACGTGTCAAAAAATGATTGGTCAACAAATGAGCAATTCGCACTTTTCGACATGATGCAGATCACCTTTACCAGATCCCATCCGAACAGCAGAATAACGATTGATAACGTCACGTTCGGAGATATAACAGATTACCACATCGAGAGAAATGACATAACATCATCTGTAACAGCAACAAGGCAAAATAAAATAAAGTCAATTTCCGTGCTAATGACAGAATATCGAAAAACATCAGAGAAAAAGGCATTATTTTCCCAAGAAACAGTGCTGAATGTTACAGATACAACAAGGACGGTATATTTTAATAACGCAAGCTACGGAGTTACTGTAGAGGTTGAAAGCGCAGATATCACAGCAGAAGTGACTGAAAGCGGAAGTTATTATGCGATCTTGTCATTTTCCGGTGTCAGTAAAGAAGTAGCTGTAAAATACACTGTATCCGGATTCGAGTTTGTGAAAGAGGAAATCCCTTATCACGTAAATCACAATGATACAGGCGAGGAAAAAACGTGGAAAAATCCTCTTATAAGCGACGAGACGCACGCAAAAGCGCTGGAACGATGGCTCGCCTCGTATTTCCTTGGAGATGTTGATTATAAAATACCATGGCGTGGAGACCCTAGGACAGATGCAAATTACGTATTTTACCTAGAACTCGCGAATGGAAGCGAAGCAGAAATAAGGACATACCAAAACGAGCTTAAATTCAGCGGGGCATTGAGTGGGACGATGAAAGCCAGGAAGGCGGTGATTTAATTGCCTAACGAAATTACAGAGTTGATACCTCCGAAAACGGATTGGTTATCTTCGGACAGGTTTAATATCCAGGACTACAACCGAATTAGGAACAATATTTTGTATATACACGATATTGCTAATCAGGTCTATGCGTCATTTGAACTTGAAAGCATGGGAGAAAACAGAAACTCATACGAAGGGTACTGGACAGCAGACGAGTTTAATGCAATCGAGAAAAACGTGTCCACAATCAACGACCACATCCTGTCGAAAGATTACGGAATTTCTCAACGGTTTTTCCCAAACGGAGCTTTTATAAAATGGGACGAACTAAACAGAATCGAATCTGCGATATCGTCTATGCATGCCATTTTGGCAAGGCAAAAAGGAAGCATACCGCAGCTCCAATTCAGACTCGGAAACTACAAGGGTATTAAAATTTAATCATGCGGAGGTGCTTATGTATTTAAAGTTTTTAAACAGTAAAAAGGCAATAGAATGCTCCGTTATTGCGGTTGGTGATAACGTCGTTACGATTCTTCCAAAAACCAAAATATCGGTAAACACAACTGGATTTGACCTGTATTTAGACAAAGACTGTGAAAACAACATAGGTGGAAATTATTACCATGGTTTCACTACTGTCTACAGGAACGATTCGGAAACAAAAAAATACAACGGATATCAGCTTTCAAATGACGGAAGTGTTTACGAAAAAGAAAAGCACACAGTTCTGTTTCGTGCCGGCGCAAATGGTCATCTTTCCGGGGACTTGGAAATAAAGGCAGATGACTATAGCGGTCTGATTGTTCCGGAAGCTTCTGGTGAAGAAGGATACAAATTTTCTGGGTGGCTTCCGGAAATACCAAAAGACGGAGATATAAAGGAAGATATTACGTTTACTGCTATTTTTTGCGAAAAGCCAACAGTAACTTTTAAATCCTCAGAAAATGGTGGAATTATCGGAAACAGTGTGCAAAAAGTTGACCGTTACGAAGATTTAAAGATTCCCGATGTTTCTCCGATTTCTGGTTACGAGTTTGTCGGGTGGCTTCCTGAAATTCCGGCGTCTGGCGACATAGACACAAACAAAAAGTTCACAGCAAAAATACGAAAAATATTTGTTCCTACAATCAGGTTTACTGTGTCAGATAAAGGTACAATTTCCGGAGATGCGGAACAGCACGCAATTTCTTATGAAAACATAGTTGTTCCTGGCGTGGAAACAGAAGAAAATTACAGGTTTACCGGCTGGGTTCCAGAGGTTCCAAAAAGCGGAAGCATCGAATCTGACGTAACATTTGCAGCAAACATAGAATATGTCCCTACGCTGGATGATGTAAAGGAAGAAAAAATCCTGTCATTAAATCACGAGCAGCAGTCCACCATTGCAGAAGGGTTTGACATCACTCTTACAAACGGAACTGTAGAACATTTTACGTTGACAGAGCGAGACCAGACAAGCCTTGTCGGATTGCAGACGCTTGTTATGTCAGGAGCCGAGTCTATACCGTGGCACACATCGGATCATTCCGAGCACTGCCGCTATTACTCGAACGCGGACATGTCCCTGATTGTGAACAAGGCATTACAGTTCGTCACATATCACGTTACATATTTTAGAGACCTGAGAATATATGTAAACAGCATGGTAGACAAAGAGAGTGTAAACGCTGCTTATTACGGCATGTACGTACCGGAGGAATATCAGTCCGAGGTATTAAAGGACATTTACAAACAGCAGAACTAAAACGTTGGAGGAATCGAAATGGCAAAAAGAACGCTGGCGACAGATTTTAAGGACGATATACTTGCCGAAAGCATGGATGGTAAAAGAAGATATAGACTTGTTGCGAATGGAGACGGAACGTATTGCCTCGAGGACGCAAGCGTTTACGAACAAACTGGCAGTATCTACGGTGCGAAACAGGTAAACGAAGCAAACGAAGCAATAAACAGTTCCGCGGACGCCGCGAAAATAATTGACGACATTGATGCTGTTTTAGCAAATACTGTCGGTGGGTACATGGCAGGGGCTATGGCAGTCAGAGGTCTTGATGGAAAATTAAAAACTGTCGCAAAAACAGGAAGTTACAATGATCTTACGGACAAGCCCACCATTCCGTCTGGCGCAGCAGCAAACTATGGTGTCGCTGATAATGACACAACAAACAGCGCAGCAAGCCTTGTAACAGCGAGGGTTGCATACGAACACGGAGCGGAAATCGATTCTCTTTCCGAACGGCTTCCAGACGGCGTCGGAATAGAATGGGACGGAACAAACTTTTATGGCACAACCACGGACGGTGTAAAAAAAAAATTGGGTGATCCAGATTTTAAAGTATTGGACTGTGGTTTAGTTTCGTGGAAAGAACACGAATTTGGGCAATGGCATCACGGGTATCACTTCACAAAAGTGTCTGAAATTCCTGATTTCGGGTCTATGGTACATGGAAAAGACTTTTTCATTGAAGTGTACAATGGGGGAACAGAACAGACGAGTGTCGGCATCGGAATTGGATATGTGAGTCACAGCAATTCTGAACTTGTAATGACGTCCGTAAATGGGTTAAATTCTTTGGCGCTAAATGTCTACTATGCAGTAAAATAGGAACATTTTAATAGTACAATGGAGGTTTCGTAATGAATCTTCTTAATAAAACTTGCAAAATTTTTATACTATTCTGCTTCGGTGGAATAACGTACAATGTTCTCGAACGCATGACAAGAGGACGCACTCACTGGACAATGTTCATTGTAGGCGGGCTGTGTTTTTGCATGATTGGGTTGATAAACGAAGTTATCCCATGGGAAATGGCTTTCTGGAAGCAGTGCATCATAGGCGGTTGCATTGTGACTGCAATTGAGTTTATATCTGGCTGCATAATAAATCTTTGGCTCGGATGGCATGTTTGGGATTACTCAAACATGCCTTTTAACATTTTGGGTCAGATATGTTTGCCGTTTTCGTTCCTCTGGTGCATCGTATCAGCGGTTGCAATCGTGTGGGATGACTATTTAAGGTACAGGCTTTTTGGCGAAGAAAAGCCGGTATACAAGCTATTTTGAAAGGAATGTAAATGCTATGGTGGAAATTTTAAAACTCATCGGAATCCTTGGTATAGCAGTGCTTTGTAATATCCTTGGTGGATTATATGTAAACATCGGGCTCAATAACGGTCAGTTTGATGTAAAAAAGCTCCTGTACGGCCTTGCAAAGGCAGTCTGTGTAGCGGCAATGTTTATCGGACTTGCCTATACAATCAAACAGATACCCAGTTTATCAAACACTCTCGGTATGGAACCAAAAGCCACCCTGATTGCTGCTATCGGCGTTTACTCTGGTAAGGTTGTAAAGCACTTGTCCAGCATTTTTGGAAGCGATGCGATTAAAAAAGCAGAGAAAACAACCGAAACAGAAGAGCTGGAAGAATACCAGGATATGTGAGGTGCAGTAAAATGAAAGTAGAAGAATTTTTATCTGCGGTCGCGGGCGAGATTGTGAACTCCTGCAATGCCGTGAACCTGCTTCCATCCCCGTCAATCGCTCAGGCGATAATTGAAAGCAAATATGGTACGAGCCAGCTTGCGACGGAAGGAAATGCGCTTTTTGGAATTAAAGCGGACAGCAGATGGAACGGCAAAGTTTGCCAGAAGCTTACGAAAGAGTGTGTAAACGGCAAATATATCGATGTTATGGCTTCGTTTCGAGCCTATGACAGTTGGAGCGATTCCATAAAAGACCACGCGGACTTCCTTGTGAAGAATAAGCGATACGCAAACCTGATTGGTCAGAGAGATTACAAGACATATTGCAAGCTTATAAAAGCAGACGGATATGCAACATCCCCTACCTACGCAGTAACGCTTACAAACTGCATCGAAACATACAATCTGACAAAATACGATGCCAAAGCCGGAACGGATGCAGCAGAAACGCCAACGGTACAAATAAGGAGCTTCAACATCCACGCAGGACACAATCCATCCGGAATGCCATCGGCTGGCTCTGTTGGCTATTTAAACGAGTCGGACGAGAACCGGAACGTTTGCAGCGCATTGATTGGGAAAATTCGGTCTGCCGGACACACGGTTTACGATTGCACATGCAACGATGGGTTGAACCAGAAGGACATCTTACAGAAGATTGTTACGAAATGTAATGAACACACGGTTGACCTTGATATTTCGATACATTTTAACGCTTTGTCCAAAGAAACTGCATCCGATGGCAGGACAAGAGGTGTTGAGGTATGGATCCACCCGAACAACAGGGGAAAAGAAATAGAGAGCTACGCACAGAAGATATGTAACAGTGTTGCATCCCTTGGATTTAAGAACCGCGGTGTTAAGTATAGCAACGGATTATACGTATTAAAAAATACCAAAGCGCCTGCTATGCTGATTGAATGTTGCTTTGTGGATGATCTGGACGACTATGCGCTCTATGATTGCGAAAAGATGGTGCAGGCAATTTATGACGGTCTGGAGATCAAATCAGCGAATGCGTCCGGCGGAGCGGGAAAAGACGATCAGGAAAGGAAAACCCTGTATTATGTCATTACTGGGGTATATTCTTCCGAAGAAAATGCGACTGCCTTTGCAAATATGCTCGCAGAAAAAGGATACCTGATGAATACGGAAGGTCATCTCATGAAAGGAATAAAGACGCAGATCAAGGAAATTTAGGGGCTTATTGCAAGCCCCTTTATTTTTTTGCCCGAAAACGCTGCTTTCGACATTTTTTACGCTTCCGGCGCGGTATGATACAGTCAGCCTTAACAAATGGCGTACGAGTTCTGGCGGCAGGGCGGTGTCTTGGCATTGCATCGCCCTACAAAACACTTTACAGAACAGAACGTATGTTTTATAATTATGCTATCGCTACTGAGTGCGGAAGTGATTGGAGGGGATTTGGGTGGAAGAAAAAGAAATTTACAGGGAACGCATTATTGAGATGGTAAAGAAAGCGGAAAATAACGACATGCTGAAATTCCTGTATATTGTAGTTTCTGATTTGAGAGGAATAATCGATAATGAACAAGACAAGAATTGAGTCTAAAATAAACGAAAGCGGATGCACATATTACCCAAAATGTAATTCAATAGTTTATGACATGAACAATCAAGGCTCTTTCCAGTGCCTTGCTATCGCCAGAACAGAAGAGCAAAAGAAGGAACTGGAAAGCAGAGGATATATGGCGTTCTTCACGCCGGAAATTCACGGGACTAATTGCTGGATTTTAGTTCGGGATAAATCGGAGGTTGATTTCCCTCCCATTCAAGATGAACCCAAATGTAATCGTTGCTAGGAAATCCGGTTGAAATTCCGCAAAATGTCCAGCCAACATTTTCATATTTGGCTATGAGTTCGTTTCTCTGCTGCTGGGTTAGACCGGCACAGTTGATAATTTTACCATTTTCCATATTTACACCTCACTAAGCATGTTTATCGTTTCGATAACATGCTTTTTCTTTTCATCTGAAAGTTCAAAATATTTTTTTAAGGCTTTAGCCATCTCCGGGTCTTGAACCAATTTCCCTACTAACTTTGCCGTTTCTGCTGACAGATCTACCTTGGGTTCTTCCCCGGTCAGAAGATAGTCTACGGAGACATTAAAATACTCCTCTAATTTTTTTAAGGTTTTAATGTTTGGCGTGCTTTTACTCCATTTAGAAACCGAGCCATTTGATATTCCCAAAGTGTTTTCTAGCGTTTTGTGAGTAACTCCTTTTTCTTTCATCAAAATTGCTAATCTTTCATAAAAGTCCATTTGATGTCCTTTCTTCTGCATACAGAAAATTTTCTGCAAAATAGGATTGACAAATAGAAACTTTTCGGTATAATAAAGACATGGTTACAGAAAAGTTTCGGTAAGCAAACGCATAAAGCGGAATGTATTCAATTGTGTTGTGGTAAACATATTTTAGAATACTTTCTAATAGATGTTAATTCATTTACCGAAATTTTTCCGACTAAATTCATAAATGAAAGGAGCGAATAATTTGATTTATACAAAAATCAAAGAAATTTGTGAAGCAAAAGGCATCAGTGTTGCTTCGGTTGAAAGAGAAGCTGGATTAAAAAATGGCACGATTAGCAAGTGGAATGATAATACCCCACTTTCAACTAATTTGTATGCCGTGGCAAAAGTGCTGAAAGTGAACATCGAAGAGTTGTTGAAAGAGCGGTGGTGATTTGTATGAGTTCATTAGTGCATATTGGAAATTCTGATATTTCCGTAAAAGAGTACAACGGTCAGCGAGTAGTTACATTTAAAGACATCGACATGGTACATGGCAGACCGGACGGAACGGCGAGCAGGAATTTTAGAACTAACAAAGAAAGGTTCATTGAGGGCGAAGATTTCTTTAAAGTAAGCTCCGACGAAATTCGTCGCACCAACATTTTTGAAATTCCGGACAAGGCAACTGCTGATTATGCACTTATCACAGAGCAAGGATATCTGATGCTGGTGAAGTCCTTCACAGATGATCTGGCATGGGATGTCCAGAGGCAGTTGGTGAATGGATATTTCAAGACAAGAGAAAAAGTGAACAGAGCATTATCACCAGAGCTTCAGATGTTACAGGGGCTGCTGTCACAGATGGTTGAAAAAGAGCTTGCTGATAAGGAACGTGACCGGCAGATTGCCATTGCACAGGAAACCGCTGACAAGGCAGTTGCGACAACGGAGAGCATTAAAGAAGCTGTGAAACCAGTATTTGATAACTGGCGGTCGGAAATCAATCTGAAATTTAATCGAATCCAGAAAAATGCTGGAGCAGAGTTCAGAATGCTCCGATCGGAAATGTATCTGGAACTGGAACGGAGGGCCGGATGCGATCTGAATACCAGATTGAGAAACAAGCGTAATCGCATGGTGGAAGATGGATGCACAAAGACAAAAGTCAGCGCACTGAACAAAATGGATGTCATTGAAGATGATAAAAAGTTGCGTGAAATTTTCTCAAAAATCGTGACTGAATATGAAATCAGATATTGTGCGTAGATTGAATCGGAAAGCAGGTGAAGAAATGCAGAATCAGAGATACAGCGTTGTAGACTCAAATGGCAAGGCTACTTTGGTAAAAAAGGCTGACGCACGCTATGTTGGAATCGACGAAATGGCGCAGCATGTAGCAATGGATGTTCTGGAAGCTTATCAGAGCATTGTGAATGGCGATAAAAAAATTGATGAAACAAACATCGATCTGTCTATCAAAGTCCTTACCGCCATTGCTCCGGTAGTCGGAACATTTAGAAGTTCTTCCGGTTACGGAAAGGAGGATTGAATGGGGAAAATCGAGATTCGTCAAGTAGATGGCGAACATGGGATTTTTACAGAAGTCCTGATTGACGGCCATAAAATTGACGGTGTGAGAAGGTTTACGCTGAAACGTTGAGTTGAGTTTAGAAAGGACATACAGTGATATATGGTAAAAGGATATAAGGTTTTCAGACCTGATTGGACTTGTGACCTGACAGGTTACAGCCCTAAACAGTACACTTGCCCAGGAAAATTTGAGGAAGAAGGGGAACTTGATGTTTGCGGTCACGGTATGCACTTCTGTCAGACCGCTGCCGACTGCTTCAATTATTACAGTTTCAACAGTGAAAACAAGGTTGCAGAAGTCATTGCCTATGGTGAGGTAAGAACAGACGGTGACAAGTCATGTACTGACAAACTGGAAATCGTGCGTGAAATCCCGTGGGATGAAGTGTTGCGAATCGTCAATATTGGAAAGAATTGCACGGGTCGCTGCAACACCGGGGACTGGAACACCGGGAACTGCAACACCGGGAACTGCAACACCGGGAACTGGAACACCGGG
>ERZ1034710.111-NODE-111-length-37244-cov-100.417516_pt1 | contig 37244 bp, 42 predicted proteins | sample MGYA00520597_ERZ1034710 | MGnify/ENA primary metagenome ERZ1034710 (study PRJEB33766, sample SAMN09781714) | gut metagenome | biome: gut microbiome | host: Homo sapiens | place: Madagascar | study: EMG produced TPA metagenomics assembly of the PRJNA485056 data... | reverse complement strand
GAGCAGTTGACTTTTAATCAATTGGTCGCAGGTTCGAATCCTGCACGACCCACCATCCTGAATGATTAAAGCAGCATAATCCCGCAAGGGGTCGTTAGCTCAGTTGGTAGAGCAGTTGACTTTTAATCAATTGGTCGCAGGTTCGAATCCTGCACGACCCACCAATGTAAAAAAGCGCCCTAAAGGCGCTTTTTTGCTATTCAGGCATCCTCAATTTCACTTTGTAAACCTGATGACATCGTCAGAGCTTACTGTGCAAGCAACTCTACGTCGGTGGAATTAGGCGTAATTCGAGTGACTTTTCCCCACCATTCGACTATCTTGTTTAGCATATAAAACAAATTACACCGATAACAGCGAATATTACGCTAATGTCGGTTTTAACGTTAAGCCTGTAAAACGAGATGGTAAGATGAGCGTAATGTTTGATCCAGACACGGCGATTTATCCTTTCCCCCCGAAGCCGACGCCGTTAAGCATTGATGAAAAAGCGTATTACCGCGAGAAGATAAAACGTCTGCTAAAAGAACGTAATGCGGTGATGGTTGCCCACTACTATACCGATCCCGAAATTCAACAACTGGCAGAAGAAACCGGTGGCTGTATTTCTGATTCTCTGGAAATGGCGCGCTTCGGTGCAAAGCATCCCGCTTCTACTTTGTTAGTCGCTGGGGTGAGATTTATGGGAGAAACCGCCAAAATTCTCAGTCCGGAAAAAACAATTCTGATGCCGACACTTCAGGCTGAATGTTCACTGGATCTCGGCTGCCCTGTTGAAGAATTTAACGCATTTTGCGATGCCCATCCCGATCGTACTGTCGTCGTCTACGCCAACACTTCTGCTGCGGTAAAAGCGCGCGCAGATTGGGTGGTAACTTCAAGCATTGCCGTCGAACTTATTGATCATCTTGATAGTTTGGGTGAAAAAATCATCTGGGCACCCGACAAACATCTGGGGCGTTACGTGCAAAAACAGACGGGTGGAGACATTCTATGCTGGCAGGGTGCCTGTATTGTGCATGATGAATTTAAGACTCAGGCGTTAACCCGCTTGCAAGAAGAATACCCGGATGCTGCCATACTGGTGCATCCAGAATCACCACAAGCTATTGTCGATATGGCGGATGCGGTCGGTTCCACCAGTCAACTGATCGCTGCTGCGAAAACATTGCCACATCAGCGGCTTATCGTGGCAACCGATCGGGGCATTTTCTACAAAATGCAGCAGGCAGTGCCAGATAAAGAGTTACTGGAAGCACCAACCGCAGGTGAGGGTGCAACCTGCCGCAGCTGCGCGCATTGTCCGTGGATGGCCATGAATGGCCTTCAGTCCATCGCAGAGGCATTAGAACAGGAAGGAAGCAATCACGAGGTTCATGTTGATGAAAGGCTGCGAGAGAGGGCGCTGGTGCCGCTCAATCGTATGCTGGATTTTGCGGCTACACTACGTGGATAACGAATAATAAGGCGTAACGTTACGCTTTGGGGGAAAGATGGATTTTTTTAGTGTGCAGAATATCCTGGTACATATACCAATAGGGGCAGGCGGTTATGATCTCTCATGGATCGAAGCGGTAGGCACGATCGCCGGGTTGCTGTGTATTGGCCTTGCCAGTCTGGAGAAGATCAGCAACTACTTCTTTGGCCTGATCAACGTCACCTTGTTTGGCATTATTTTCTTTCAGATTCAGCTGTATGCCAGCCTGCTATTACAGGTGTTTTTCTTTGCCGCGAATATTTACGGTTGGTATGCGTGGTCGCGACAAACCAGTCAGAACGAGGCGGAGTTGAAAATTCGCTGGTTGCCATTGCCGAAGGCACTCAGCTGGTTGGCGGTTTGCGTTGTTTCGATTGGTCTGATGACGGTATTTATCAATCCGGTGTTTGCATTTTTGACCCGCGTGGCAGTCATGATCATGCAAGCATTAGGATTACAGGTTGTGATGCCTGAACTGCAACCGGACGCTTTCCCGTTCTGGGATTCATGCATGATGGTGTTATCTATCGTGGCAATGATTCTGATGACGCGTAAGTATGTGGAAAACTGGCTGTTGTGGGTGATTATTAACGTGATTAGCGTCGTTATTTTTGCACTTCAGGGCGTTTACGCCATGTCTCTGGAGTACATCATCCTGACCTTTATTGCGCTCAACGGCAGCCGGATGTGGATCAACAGCGCACGTGAAAGAGGCTCACGCGCGCTGTCCCATTAATGGTGATGATGTGAATGGCCAGACACCCCTTCATTCAGGTGGCAGTCTGGCCCATGACAAGGTTGATATTCCATCTGAATGGTGGCGTGCTCAATCTGATAGTGATCCATCAGGTAGTGTTGGATCTGATCCAACAAGGCATCGTGATCGTGTGGCGGGATCACCTGCACATGCAACGTCATCACCGGCTTCTCGCCTACCATCCATACATGTACATGGTGCACATTGCGGACTTCCGGGATTTCCCGGCACATACGACGCTTCAGTTCAGCGATATCCAGCGATACCGGTGCACCTTCAAGTAATTCATTCACGCTATCTTTCAACAGTCGCCACGCGCTACGCAGAACCAGAAGCGACACCAGTATCGAGAGAATGGGGTCAGCAGGTGTCCAGCCAGTCCAGATAATAATCAACGCGGCAATAATAGCCCCAACCGAACCCAGCAGGTCCCCGAGCACATGCAGTGCCGCTGCTCGTACGTTGAGGTTTTTCTCTTCGCTGCCGTGATGAAGTAACCAGAAAGAAAGTATATTTGCCAGCAACCCAGCCACGGCAATTGCCATCATCATGCCGCCCTCGACCGGACGCGGCGTGCGGAAGCGTTCTATCGCCTCCCAGACAATCAAAATGGTAATTACCACGAGGGCTATGGCATTCACAAACGCCGCGAGCGTGGTCAGTCTTAGCCAACCGAAAGTGTGGCGAATGGTGGGAGGACGACGTGAAAATTGCACGGCGAGTAGGGCGAAAAGCAGGGCGGCAGTATCGGTCAACATATGACCCGCATCGGCCAGCAATGCCAGAGAACCAGAAAGAAAACCACCAACGACTTCTACCAGCATAAACCCGGCAGTCACGCCGAAAGCATACAACAAGCGACGAGCATTATTATCTTCTGGCAGGTGTGAGGACGTGTGTGAGTGTGAGTGCGCCATGACGAGTCATCCCTTAATTATTCTCACTTAACTTTATGACATCATACTGCTTTTAGAAGTGAAAAATTAAAAGGGAGAGACTCCGCTCTCCCATTATTGGCTATTTTGCAGGGTTACTGCGTGGTACCGTCGGTTTTGGTATCGACATCATTATTGATGCCATCACCGGTTTGTACCTTTTTATTGATATCCGGACAGCGACCATCTTTACACATGGTGTTCTTGTGCTCTTCATCTTTGGTCATTCCGTCATTGTTCATTGAAGAACCATCCGAATGCAGCATTGTGCCACCAGAACCGGTATTTACCCCGTTATTGTCGACGTTATTTGGCGCGACATTTTCACGGGCGTCAGGGGCTACCTGGCCCGCATCAGCTGCGGCGTTTGCCTGGCCGTTATTAGTTTGCGCTCCGCTATCGGCAGCCAGTGCGGCACCGCTGGCAAGGCTTAGAGTGGCAGTCAGAAATAATGTGGCCAGTTTTGTCATTTTCATAGGATGCTCCTGTTATGGTCGTTATGTCGGATAACCTCTTCCAACAGTGCATTTGCAGGTGAATATAAGGCATTGGTTTAAGATTTCAGCCAGGTTATGAAACGCAGCAGAGAATCTTGAAATAATTAACAAACAAAGGAGTTACAGTTAGAAATTGTAGGAGAGATCTCGTTTTTCGCGACAATCTGGCGTTTTTCTTGCTAATTCCAGGATTAATCCGTTCATAGTGTAAAACCCCGTTTACACATTCTGACGGAAGATATAGATTGGAAGTATTGCATTCACTAAGATAAGTATGGCAACACTGGAACAGACATGAATTATCAGAACGACGATTTACGCATCAAAGAAATCAAAGAGTTACTTCCTCCTGTCGCATTGCTGGAAAAATTCCCCGCTACTGAAAATGCCGCGAATACGGTTGCCCATGCCCGAAAAGCGATCCATAAGATCCTGAAAGGTAATGATGATCGCCTGTTGGTGGTGATTGGCCCATGCTCAATTCATGATCCTGTCGCAGCAAAAGAGTATGCCACTCGCTTGCTGGCGCTGCGTGAAGAGCTGAAAGATGAGCTGGAAATCGTAATGCGCGTCTATTTTGAAAAGCCGCGTACCACGGTGGGCTGGAAAGGGCTGATTAACGATCCGCATATGGATAACAGCTTCCAGATCAACGACGGTCTGCGTATAGCCCGTAAATTGCTGCTTGATATTAACGACAGCGGTCTGCCAGCGGCGGGTGAGTTTCTCGATATGATCACCCCACAATATCTCGCTGACCTGATGAGCTGGGGCGCAATTGGTGCACGTACCACCGAATCGCAGGTGCACCGCGAACTGGCGTCTGGTCTTTCTTGTCCGGTAGGTTTTAAAAATGGCACAGACGGTACGATTAAAGTGGCTATCGATGCCATTAATGCCGCCGGTGCGCCGCACTGCTTCCTGTCCGTAACTAAATGGGGGCATTCGGCGATTGTGAATACCAGCGGTAACGGTGATTGCCATATCATTCTGCGCGGCGGTAAAGAGCCTAACTACAGCGCGAAGCACGTTGCTGAAGTGAAAGAAGGGCTGAACAAAGCAGGCCTGCCAGCACAGGTGATGATCGATTTCAGCCATGCTAACTCGTCCAAACAATTCAAAAAGCAGATGGATGTTTGTGCTGACGTTTGCCAGCAGATTGCCGGTGGCGAAAAGGCCATTATTGGCGTGATGGTGGAAAGCCATCTGGTGGAAGGCAATCAGAGCCTCGATAGCGGGGAGCCGCTGGCCTACGGTAAGAGCATCACCGATGCCTGCATTGGCTGGGAAGATACCGATGCTCTGTTACGTCAACTGGCGAATGCAGTAAAAGCGCGTCGCGGGTAAGGTTTAATTGTCGGATGCGCCGTCAGAGTGGCGTATCCGATGAATCACCACAGGCCTGATAAGACGCGCAGCGTCGCATCAGGCAATGTGCTCCATTGTTAGCAACAAAAAAGCCGACTCACTTGCAGTCGGCTTTCTCATTTTTAAACGAATGACGTTTACTTCGCTTTACCCTGGTTAGCAACCGCCGCTGCTTTCGCTGCGATCTCGTCAGCATTACCCAGATAATAGCGTTTCAGCGGTTTGAAATTCTCGTCGAACTCATACACCAGCGGCACGCCAGTCGGGATATTCAGCTCAAGAATCTCTTCTTCGCTCATGTTATCAAGATATTTCACCAGCGCACGCAGGGAGTTACCGTGTGCGGCGATGATTACGCGCTCACCGCTCTTCATACGCGGCAGAATGGTTTCATTCCAGTAAGGGATCACGCGGTCAATGGTCAGCGCCAGGCTTTCCGTCAGCGGCAATTCTTTCTCGCTCAGTTTCGCGTAACGCGGATCGTGACCCGGATAACGCTCATCATCTTTAGTCAGTTCCGGCGGAGTCACTGCAAAACCACGACGCCACTGTTTCACCTGCTCGTCGCCATACTTTTCGGCGGTTTCCGCTTTGTTCAGACCCTGCAACGCACCGTAGTGACGTTCGTTCAGTTTCCAGGATTTCTCAACGGGCAGCCATGCCTGATCCAGTTCGTCCAGCACATTCCACAGGGTATGGATAGCGCGTTTCAGCACAGAGGTGTAAGCAAAGTCAAAGCTGTAACCTTCCTCTTTCAGCAGCTTACCTGCTGCTTTTGCTTCGCTTACGCCTTTCTCAGACAGATCCACGTCGTACCAACCGGTGAAACGGTTTTCTTTGTTCCACTGACTTTCGCCATGACGAACCAGAACCAGCTTAGTTACAGCCATATACTTACTCCTCAAATCATCTTTTAATGATAATAATTCTCATTATATTGCCGTGACGAAGCAACAGCAATGCTTACGCATAACCATAGCGAAAATAGTGGCGCAGTGTAAGGTTGTTGTGAATATTGAGTTGCAAATATGTCGGTGTTTGCTGGTGATTTGAACAATATGAGATAAAGCCCTCATGACGAGGGCTTAACATTACTCAGCAATAAACTGATATTCCGTCAGGCTGGAATACTCTTCGCCAGGACGCAGGAAGCAGTCCGGTTGCGGCCATTCAGGGTGGTTCGGGCTGTCCGGTAGAAACTCGCTTTCCAGAGCCAGCCCTTGCCAGTCGGCGTAAGGTTCGGTTCCCCGCGACGGTGTGCCGCCGAGGAAGTTGCCGGAGTAGAATTGCAGAGCCGGAGCGGTGGTGTAGACCTTCAGCTGCAATTTTTCATCTGCTGACCAGACATGCGCCGCCACTTTCTTGCCATCGCCTTTGGCCTGTAACAAGAATGCGTGATCGTAACCTTTCACTTTGCGCTGATCGTCGTCGGCAAGAAACTCACTGGCGATGATTTTGGCGCTGCGGAAATCAAAAGACGTTCCGGCGACAGATTTCAAGCCGTCGTGCGGAATGCCGCCTTCATCAACCGGCAGATATTCGTCCGCCAGAATCTGCAACTTGTGATTGCGCACGTCAGACTGCTCGCCGTCAAGATTGAAATAGACGTGATTAGTCATATTCACCGGGCAAGGTTTATCAACTGTGGCGCGATAAGTAATGGAGATACGGTTATCGTCGGTCAGACGATATTGCACCGTCGCGCCGAGATTACCCGGGAAGCCCTGATCGCCATCATCTGAACTCAGGGCAAACAGCACCTGACGATCGTTCTGGTTCACAATCTGCCAGCGACGTTTGTCGAACCCTTCCGGGCCGCCGTGCAGCTGGTTAACGCCCTGACTTGGCGAAAGCGTCACGGTTTCACCGTCAAAGGTATAACGACTATTGGCGATGCGGTTGGCATAACGACCAATAGAGGCCCCCAGAAACGCAGCCTGATCCTGATAGCATTCCGGGCTGGCACAGCCGAGCAGCGCCTCGCGGACGCTGCCATCGGAAAGCGGAATACGGGCGGAAAGTAAAGTCGCACCCCAGTCCATCAGCGTGACTACCATCCCTGCGTTGTTACGCAAAGTTAACAGTCGGTACGGCTGACCATCGGGTGCCAGTGCGGGAGTTTCGTTCAGCACTGTCCTGCTCCTTGTGATGGTTTACAAACGTAAAAAGTCTCTTTAATACCTGTTTTTGCTTCATATTGTTCAGCGACAGCTTGCTGTACGGCAGGCACCAGCTCTTCCGGGATCAGCGCGACGATACAGCCGCCAAATCCGCCGCCGGTCATGCGTACGCCACCTTTGTCGCCAATCACAGCTTTGACGATTTCTACCAGAGTGTCAATTTGCGGCACGGTGATTTCGAAATCATCGCGCATAGAGGCATGAGACTCCGCCATCAACTCGCCCATACGTTTCAGGTCGCCTTGCTCCAGCGCGCTGGCAGCTTCAACGGTGCGGGCGTTTTCAGTCAGTATATGACGCACGCGTTTTGCCACGATCGGGTCCAGTTCATGCGCAACAGCGTTGAACTCTTCAATGGTGACATCACGCAGGGCTGGCTGCTGGAAGAAACGCGCACCGGTTTCGCACTGTTCACGACGGGTGTTGTATTCGCTGCCAACCAGGGTACGTTTGAAGTTACTGTTGATGATGACGACAGCCACACCTTTGGGCATGGAAACTGCTTTGGTCCCCAGTGAGCGGCAATCGATCAGCAAGGCATGATCTTTCTTGCCGAGCGCGGAAATTAGCTGATCCATGATCCCGCAGTTACAGCCTACAAACTGGTTTTCTGCTTCCTGACCGTTAAGCGCGATTTGTGCGCCGTCCAGCGGCAGATGATAAAGCTGCTGCAATACGGTTCCGACCGCGACTTCCAGTGAAGCGGAAGAACTTAACCCGGCACCCTGCGGCACATTGCCGCTGATCACCATGTCCACGCCGCCGAAGCTGTTGTTACGCAGTTGCAGATGTTTCACCACGCCACGAACGTAGTTAGCCCATTGATAGTTTTCATGTGCGACAATGGGCGCATCGAGGGAAAACTCGTCGAGCTGATTTTCATAATCGGCTGCCATCACGCGAACTTTACGGTCATCGCGTGGTGCACAACTGATCACGGTTTGATAATCAATCGCGCAGGGCAGAACGAAACCGTCGTTGTAGTCCGTGTGTTCACCAATCAAATTCACGCGGCCAGGCGCCTGAATGGTGTGAGTGGCAGGGTAGCCAAATGCGTTGGCAAACAGAGATTGTGTTTTTTCTTTCAGACTCATTTCTTACACTCCGGATTCGCGAAAATGGATATCGCTGACTGCGCGCAAACGCTCTGCTGCCTGTTCTGCGGTCAGGTCTCGCTGGGTCTCTGCCAGCATTTCATAACCAACCATAAATTTACGTACGGTGGCGGAGCGCAGCAGAGGCGGATAAAAGTGCGCGTGCAGCTGCCAGTGTTGATTCTCTTCGCCATTAAATGGTGCGCCGTGCCAGCCCATAGAGTAGGGGAAGGAGCACTGGAAGAGGTTGTCATAACGACTGGTCAGCTTTTTCAACGCCAGCGCCAAATCGCTGCGCTGGGCGTCGGTCAAATCGGTGATCCGCAAAACGTGGGCTTTGGGCAGCAGTAGCGTTTCGAACGGCCAGGCAGCCCAGTAAGGCACGACGGCTAACCAGTGTTCGGTTTCGACAACGGTACGGCTACCGTCTGCCAGCTCGCGCTGAACATAATCCACCAGCATTGGTGATTTCTGTTCGGCAAAATATTCTTTTTGTAGGCGGTCTTCGCGCTCAGCTTCGTTAGGCAGGAAGCTATTTGCCCAAATCTGACCGTGCGGATGCGGGTTAGAGCAGCCCATCGCAGCGCCTTTGTTTTCAAAAACCTGCACCCATGGGTACGTTTTCCCCAGTTCTGCGGTTTGCTCCTGCCAGGTTTTGACGATTTCCGTCAATGCTGCAACGCTGAGCTCTGGCAGCGTTTTACTGTGATCCGGTGAAAAGCAGATCACCCGGCTGGTGCCGCGCGCGCTCTGGCAACGCATCAAAGGATCGTGACTTTCTGGCGCATCTGGCGTGTCAGACATCAAAGCCGCAAAGTCATTAGTGAAAACGTAAGTCCCGGTGTAATCGGGGTTTTTATCGCCTGTCACCCGCACATTACCTGCGCAGAGGAAGCAATCTGGATCGTGCGCAGGTAACACCTGTTTGGCTGGCGTTTCCTGCGCCCCCTGCCAGGGGCGCTTAGCGCGGTGCGGTGAAACCAGAATCCATTGCCCGGTGAGCGGGTTGTAGCGGCGATGTGGATGATCAACGGGATTAAATTGCGTCATGGTCGTTCCTTAATCGGGATATCCCTGTGGATGGCGTGACTGCCAGTGCCAGGTGTCCTGCGCCATTTCATCGAGTGTGCGCGTTACGCGCCAGTTCAGTTCACGGTCGGCTTTGCTGGCGTCCGCCCAGTAGGCCGGAAGGTCGCCTTCGCGACGCGGTGCAAAATGATAGTTAACCGGTTTGCCGCAGGCTTTGCTGAAGGCATTAACCACGTCCAGCACGCTGCTGCCTACGCCAGCACCGAGGTTGTAGATGTGTACGCCTGGCTTGTTCGCCAGTTTTTCCATCGCCACGACGTGACCGTCCGCCAGATCCATTACGTGGATGTAATCGCGTACGCCAGTACCATCTTCGGTCGGATAATCGTTACCAAAAATCGCCAGCGAGTCGCGACGGCCTACAGCAACCTGGGCGATGTATGGCATCAGGTTATTCGGAATGCCTTGCGGATCTTCGCCCATATCGCCCGACGGATGCGCGCCAACCGGGTTGAAGTAGCGCAGCAGGGCAATGCTCCAGTCCGGCTGGGCTTTTTGCAGGTCGGTGAGGATCTGTTCCACCATCAATTTGCTTTTGCCATAAGGGCTTTGCGGTGTGCCGGTCGGGAAGCTTTCAACGTATGGAATTTTGGGCTGATCGCCATAAACGGTAGCGGAGGAGCTAAAAATAAAGTTTTTGACGTTAGCGGCGCGCATGGCGCTAATCAGGCGCAGAGTGCCGTTGACATTGTTGTCGTAATATTCCAGCGGTTTTTGTACCGATTCGCCGACGGCTTTCAGCCCGGCGAAGTGGATCACGGTGTCGATAGCGTGATCGTGCAGTATCTCGGTCATCAACGCTTCGTTACGAATATCGCCTTCAACAAACGTTGGATGTTTGCCGCCTAAACGCTCGATAACAGGCAGTACGCTGCGCTTACTGTTACAGAGGTTATCAAGAATGATGACATCATGACCGTTTTGCAGTAATTGCACGCAGGTATGACTTCCAATGTAACCGCTACCACCGGTAACCAGAACTCTCATAATTCGCTCCATTAGGCTTATGGTATGAAATAACCATAGCATAACAAAGATGCGAAAAGTGTGACATGGAATAAATTAGTGGAATCGTTTACACAAGAATTTAGCCGTTTTTTATGCGCGATTAAGTGATTATAAAACAGAGGGTTTATGAATGATTGCGCTTTTTATCTGAAAAAAGAAGCGGTTTCATGCCTGCATGCGTCGAACCGTTGGCCGGAGAGGGCGCTTAGGCCGCCTCCGGCAAGGTCAGCACTACCGACTCAATATATTTTTGTCAGCACATAGCGATAGAGTCCACCGTCCGGCACGAACTCAAGGCGATGGGTAATACAGGCAGGCGCATCTTCAGCGTGGTGCGAAACAAACAACAATTGCGTTTCACCTTCGCTAATCAGCACATCAACAAAACGGCGGATAAGCTGGCGATTGAGCGGATCAAGCCCCTGTAGTGGTTCATCGAGAATAAGCAACGTCGGATGTTTCACCAGTGCGCGGACGATCAGCGCCAGACGCTGCTGTCCCCAGGAAAGACTATGGAACGGAGCGTCAGCCGTACGTTTATCAATGCCGAGAATATCCAGCCACTGCTGCACCAGTTTTTGCTGGCGATCCGAAACGGCCTGATAAATGCCAATCGAATCAAAATAGCCAGAAAGAATCACATTACGCACGGTAGTGCTGACCCGGTAATCCAGATGCAAACTACTGCTGACGTAACCGATATGCTTTTTGATATCCCAGATGGTTTCGCCGCTGCCGCGACGTCGTCCGAAAAGCGTCAAATCGTTGCTGTAACCTTGCGGATGATCGCCAGTAACCAGGCTTAATAACGTCGATTTTCCTGCACCATTTGGCCCGACAATTTGCCAGTGTTCACCTGGATTCACCTGCCAGCTAAGGTTATTAAGAATGGGGCGATCGTTATAAGAAACCACGCCATTGTTCAGCACAATGCGCGGTTCGTTGGCGGGTAAGGCGTGACGTGCTGAAGGTTCATCCGGCTCCGGCAGTTGCACACCTTCAAGCTGTTCACTATGCGCCAGTTGCGCGACGAGTGCTTGTTGGAGCAGTTCCTCTTTAGCGCCAGTTTCCGCTAACGTGCAATCCGCCAGCACGCCAGCAAACTGGACAAACTCCGGGATCTCATCGAAGCGATTGAGCACCAGTACCAGAGTAATACCGGACTGATGTAACGAGGCGAGTCGCTCAGCCAGCTGCTGACGTGAGGCAACATCCAGGCCATCGAACGGCTCATCAAGAATCAACAAGTCAGGCTCCGACATCAGCGCCTGACACAGCAGGGTTTTTCGCGTCTCGCCAGTGGAAAGGTATTTAAAGCGTCGGTCGAGGAGGGCGGTAATACCGAACTGCTGCGCCAGTTGCATGCAACGCGGTGCATCCTTTACTTCATCCTGAATGATCTCAGCCGTAGTGCGTCCGGTGTCATCTTCGCCAGGGCCGAGCATATCGGTGTTATTCCGCTGCCATTCGTCGCTGACGAGTTTTTGCAATTGCTCGAAGGAGAGACGAGTGATGTGGGAAAACTGGCTTTGCCGTTCACCTTTCAAAAGCGGAAGTTTCCCCGCCAGCGCGCGGGCCAGGGCCGATTTCCCGCTTCCATTCGAACCGACAAACGCCCAACTATCACCCGCGTTTAACGTTAGCTGAGGCAATTGCAGCGTTTTTGTGTCGCTAAGACGAAACGTGCCTTGCAAAATTTGCAACGATGACATTTTATATCCCATTTTGTGCAGCGATTACTGACAGGGATACGTGTTTCATAACAAATTGTCAACACGCTTAGCACAGCGTGGCGATAATCACGCTGTCGGCATTAAAGTAGGCCGTGACATTCTGCCCTTGCTGAAGAGAAGTCGCTTCATTTACCGGCACTGTGGCGCACAGTGTTTGCCCGTCGGGTAGCGCCATTAATACTTCGCACTGCTCTGCGCCGCGCTCAATATGACTAATAATACCCGGTAATTGGTTGTCGGCGTTTTGTGCGACCGCTTCGTCCTGAGTAATGCCTACCCACGGCGCTTTTAGCAATATCAACACTTCTTTGCCTTCATCCAGCCCCAGACGTGCGCCGCTTTGTGCGGTAATTGCGACTTTCAGGCGTGTTTTTCCATCAGCCAGTAAGACATCAACATGCTGTTGAACGTCATCATGATCGCGGGCGGTGATGGTACCGAACCACTGGTTACGGGCGCTGGTTTGCAGTGAAAAACGTGAGATCGCGGCCAGCAGGCTGTTCAGCGGCAGGGCGTCATCGTCACTTAACACATCAAAGGCTTTTTGCTGGATTTGCGCCAGTAAGTCATAGAGCTGAATCAGTCGCTGACCATAGCGGGTCAGTACTGCGCCGCCGCCACCTTTACCGCCTGTTGCGCGCTCGACCAGAATATGCTCACTTAACTGATTCATCTCGTTAATGGCATCCCAGGCGCTTTTATAGCTAATACCGGCATCTTTCGCTCCCTGGCTAATGGAACCGGAAAGCGCAATGTGTTTTAGTAGCGAAATGCGGCGCGGGTCGGCGAATAATTTTTGTTGGAGCTTAAGGGTGAGAAGGATTTCGGCCTGCATAACAATGTCCTGGCAAAAGTCTTATTGTGACGGAAAACGAACGCCACGCAAAGCTGACCGCACAAAAGGGGAGTGCTTTTCTGTGCTTAGCGGTTAGAATAGTCTCATGACTATATCTGGAGTTGACCATGTTAGAGTTATTAAAAAGTCTGGTATTCGCCGTAATCATGGTACCTGTCGTGATGGCCATCATCCTGGGTCTGATTTACGGTCTTGGTGAAGTATTCAACATCTTTTCTGGTGTTGGTAAAAAAGACCAGCCCGGACAAAATCATTGATTCCCTGAATGCCCGCTTAGTCGGGCATTTTCTTTTTCTCATACTTCCTGCTTTTCCTGCCGATATTTTTTCTTATCTACCTCACAAAGGTTAGCAATAACTGCTGGGAAAATTCCGAGTTAGTCGTTATATTGTCGCCTACATAACGTTACATTAAGGGGTTACCAATGGCTCGTAAATGGTTGAACTTGTTTGCCGGGGCGGCACTCTCTTTCGCTGTTGCTGGCAATGCACTGGCAGATGAAGGGAAAATCACGGTGTTCGCCGCCGCATCACTGACTAACGCAATGCAGGACATTGCTACGCAGTTTAAAAAAGAGAAAGGCGTGGATGTGGTTTCTTCTTTCGCTTCGTCATCTACTCTCGCCCGTCAGATTGAAGCGGGTGCGCCTGCGGATCTGTTTATTTCTGCCGATCAGAAATGGATGGATTATGCGGTTGATAAAAAAGCGATCGATACAGCTACGCGTCAGACACTGCTCGGCAATAGCCTGGTCGTTGTAGCACCGAAAGCCAGCGTGCAGAAAGATTTCACCATCGACAGCAAAACCAACTGGACTTCACTGCTGAATGGCGGTCGCCTGGCGGTTGGCGATCCGGAACATGTTCCCGCTGGCATTTATGCAAAAGAAGCACTGCAAAAACTGGGCGCATGGGATACGCTCTCTCCGAAACTGGCCCCAGCGGAAGATGTTCGTGGGGCGCTGGCGCTGGTCGAACGTAACGAAGCGCCTCTGGGCATTGTCTACGGTTCTGACGCAGTTGCCAGCAAAGGGGTAAAAGTGGTTGCCACCTTCCCGGAAGATTCACATAAAAAAGTGGAATATCCGGTTGCTGTTGTGGAAGGGCATAACAATGCGACAGTGAAAGCATTTTATGATTATTTGAAAGGGCCGCAGGCTGCGGAAATCTTTAAACGTTACGGATTTACAACCAAGTAATGATACTGACCGATCCAGAATGGCAGGCAGTTTTATTAAGCCTGAAAGTTTCTTCCCTGGCTGTGCTGTTTAGCCTGCCGTTTGGGATCTTTTTTGCCTGGTTACTGGTGCGTTGCACGTTTCCGGGCAAAGCTCTGCTCGACAGCGTACTGCATCTACCGCTGGTGTTACCGCCCGTGGTCGTCGGTTACTTATTATTAGTTTCGATGGGACGGCGCGGATTTATCGGTGAACGTCTGTATGACTGGTTTGGTATTACCTTCGCCTTTAGCTGGCGCGGCGCGGTTCTCGCTGCCGCCGTCATGTCGTTTCCGCTGATGGTGCGGGCAATTCGTCTGGCGCTGGAAGGGGTTGATGTCAAACTCGAACAGGCCGCAAGAACACTGGGGGCCGGGCGCTGGCGCGTTTTCTTTACTATCACGTTACCGCTGACCTTACCGGGAATTATTGTTGGTACGGTACTGGCTTTTGCTCGTTCTCTCGGTGAGTTTGGTGCAACCATCACCTTTGTGTCGAACATTCCTGGTGAAACGCGAACCATTCCTTCTGCCATGTATACCCTGATCCAGACCCCCGGCGGGGAAAGTGGCGCGGCGAGACTGTGCATTATTTCTATTGCGCTGGCGATGATCTCCCTGTTGATTTCAGAATGGCTGGTCAGAATCAGCCGTGAACGGGCGGGGCGCTAATCATGCTGGAACTGAATTTTTCCCAGACCTTGGGCAACCATTGCCTGACCATTAATGAAACGCTGCCCGCCAATGGCATCACTGCTATCTTTGGCGTCTCCGGTGCCGGAAAAACTTCGCTGATTAACGCCATCAGTGGACTGACGCGCCCGCAAAAAGGGAGGATTGTCCTCAATGGTCGGGTACTAAATGATGCCGAAAAAGGTATCTGCCTGACGCCAGAAAAGCGTCGCGTTGGCTATGTTTTTCAGGATGCGCGGCTGTTTCCGCATTACAAAGTGCGTGGCAATCTGCGCTACGGCATGGCGAAAAGCATGGTCGATCAGTTCGATAAGCTGGTGGCGCTTTTAGGCATTGAACCGTTGCTTGACCGTTTACCAGGCAGCCTGTCCGGAGGCGAAAAACAGCGCGTAGCGATTGGGCGGGCTTTGCTGACGGCACCAGAATTGCTGTTGCTGGATGAACCGCTGGCGTCACTGGATATTCCGCGTAAACGCGAACTGTTACCTTATCTGCAACGTCTGACGCGGGAAATCAACATCCCGATGTTGTATGTCAGCCATTCGCTGGATGAGATCCTCCATCTGGCAGACAGAGTGATGGTACTGGAAAACGGTCAGGTGAAAGCCTTTGGCGCACTGGAAGAAGTCTGGGGTAGTAGCGTGATGAATCCGTGGCTGCCGAAAGAGCAACAAAGTAGCATTCTGAAAGTGACGGTACTTGAGCATCATCCGCATTACGCGATGACTGCGCTGGCGCTGGGCGATCAGCATTTGTGGGTCAATAAGCTGGACGAACCGCTGCAAGCTGCGCTACGTATCCGCATTCAGGCTTCCGATGTTTCTCTGGTTTTACAACCGCCGCAGCAAACCAGCATTCGTAACGTATTGCGGGCAAAAGTTGTTAATAGTTATGACGACAACGGCCAGGTGGAAGTGGAACTGGAAGTCGGAGGTAAAACGCTGTGGGCGCGTATCAGCCCGTGGGCCAGGGATGAACTGGTGATCAAACCTGGCCTGTGGCTGTACGCGCAAATTAAAAGTGTGTCGATAACCGCCTGATTAAATCAGGTGGCTATAAATGAACTGGGCAATGCTGTCGGTGGTGTTATCACCAATCACAATGTTGGCGCGCGCTTTTACCGCGTCATCGGCGTTGCCCATCGCCACGCCTGTACCAGCGGCCTCCAGCATACTGATATCATTAAAGTTATCGCCGAACGCCACGACGTTTTCCATCGACCAGCCTTGCGCCTCAACCCATTTCGTCAAACGTTTACCTTTGCTGTTGCCGCCGCGTGCAATATCAACCTGATCGTGCCAGGACCATTCACACTCCAGTCCCAGTTCATGTTCGACATGCTTACCAAAATGCTGCAATTGCGGCAGGTCATCGTGCGTCAGGGCGAACTTCCATACGGCGTTAACTTGTTGCGCCGTTTCAGCCAGAGAAGCGACTTGTGTGAAAGTCGGACGCTGTTCCGGCGGCAGGGTTTGCGCCCAGTTAGACGTGCGAATGACATGCCCGGTCGGGTGCTCATAGACCATTGCATCATCCACATACATCAGACCGTGAATGTGGTGTTCATTCAGCATCTCAATGAGTTGCAGGGCTTTATTAACGGGCATTGGGTCCGCTTCCAGCACGGTTTTTGCATGATAATCATACAAATAGGTGCCATTACAGCAAATAGCAGGTGTATCCAGCGCCAGCGCCTGATAAAAAGGATGAATAGCGACGTGATGGCGACCTGTGACGATGATTAATTGATAGCCTGCTTCGCGAGCGCGGGCCAGGGCTTCTATCGATGAAGGAAGCAGGGTCTTTTTCGGGGTCAATAAGGTGCCGTCTAAGTCGAGAGCAATCACGCGTGTGGTCATGGCGTATTCCAGATTAAGGTTAAGAATTTTCGTCTGCGCGAATGGTACACCGATACCACTATCGGACAAAATTCTGCGTTTTAATTCAGCATTCACCGCCAAAAGCGACTAATTTTAGCTGTTACAGTCAGTTGCTAAATGCAAAGGAGCATTCATGAAGCAAACAGTTTATATCGCCAGCCCTGAGAGCCAGCAAATTCACGTCTGGAACCTGAATCATGAAGGCGCACTGACGCTGACACAGGTTGTCGATGTGCCGGGGCAGGTGCAGCCGATGGTGGTCAGCCCGGACAAACGTTATCTCTATGTTGGTGTTCGCCCTGAGTTTCGCGTCCTGGCGTATCGTATTGCCCCGGACGATGGCGCACTGACCTTTGCCGCAGAGTCTGCGCTGCCGGGTAGTCCTACGCATATTTCCACCGATCACCAGGGGCAGTTTGTCTTTGTAGGTTCTTACAATGCGGGTAACGTGAGCGTAACGCGTCTGGAAGATGGCCTGCCAGTGGGCGTCGTCGATGTGGTCGAGGGGCTGGACGGTTGCCATTCCGCCAATATCTCACCGGACAACCGTACGCTGTGGGTTCCGGCATTAAAGCAGGATCGCATTTGCCTGTTTACGGTCAGCGATGATGGTCATCTCGTGGCGCAGGACCCTGCGGAAGTGACCACCGTTGAAGGGGCCGGCCCGCGTCATATGGTATTCCATCCAAACGAACAATATGCGTATTGCGTCAATGAGTTAAACAGCTCAGTGGATGTCTGGGAACTGAAAGATCCGCACGGTAATATCGAATGTGTCCAGACGCTGGATATGATGCCGGAAAACTTCTCCGACACCCGTTGGGCGGCTGATATTCATATCACCCCGGATGGTCGCCATTTATACGCCTGCGACCGTACCGCCAGCCTGATTACCGTTTTCAGCGTTTCGGAAGATGGAAGCGTGTTGAGTAAAGAAGGCTTCCAGCCAACGGAAACCCAGCCGCGCGGCTTCAATGTTGATCACAGCGGCAAGTATCTGATTGCCGCCGGGCAAAAATCTCACCACATCTCGGTATACGAAATTGTTGGCGAGCAGGGACTACTGCATGAAAAAGGCCGTTATGCGGTCGGGCAGGGACCAATGTGGGTGGTGGTTAACGCACACTAACCGCTGATTTAACCGGCGCAGTCTCTCCTGCGCCGGTGTATTAACTTATCTCCTGTAACGCATGTCTCTGGCGTTCGACGATATTGGTCCACAAATTGTCTTTATCGTCAGTCCACAAATTAATCAGCAAGGCAAAAAAGCGTTCAGCTGCCGGAGAAAGCACGGCATCTTTGCGGCGAATAATCCCCAATGTCCGACGTATAACGGGTTCCACCAGTGGGATACCAATAATCGAAGAATAGGGCGCATGGGGCATTGCCAGACCAGGAAGCGCCGAAATCCCCAGTCCTGCCTCCACTAGTCCTAATGACGTCGAAAGATGACGCACTTCGTAAAACCAGTCCAGCTTCCAGGGCTTGTCGGCTAGCTGTTGTTCTATCAACAATCGGTTGCCGCTGGAGGAACGTACGCCAATCATTTTGTAACCCACTAACTCCTGCCATTCTACAAGCTGCTTTTTGGCCAATGGATGGTCACGCCGACAGGCCAGCACGAATGGCTCGTTGACCAGTGGGGTAAAATCAATGGATGAATTTGTGACGTTGTTCATGTTTATGCCAAAGTCTGATTCGTTACACAGCACCGATTCCATGCAATTATTCGTGCCTTGTTCCAGAATCCGCACTTTAATATTGGGATACAGCTCATTAAATTTACCGATTGCCAGCGGTAAAAAATAAAATACTGCGGTCGGAATACACGCTAACGTCACCATACCACGATGATAAGCATTCATATCACGAATATTAAAAAGCGTTTCATCGAATTTCTTTATTAATTCCCGCGCCTCCGGGAGCAACCTTTTTCCTGCTTTTGTTAACGTAACCTTGCGAGTTGTACGCTCAAATAGTTGAATATGTAAATCTTCCTCCATCTTTTTTATTCTTCGCGTTAATGCAGGTTGCGTAATATTGAGTAATTTAGCGGCATTGTTAAATGAACTGGACTCTGCCAGTATGACAAATGCCTTCATACTTGATAATTCATGCTTCATTATTACTCCGGAAAATGGAAGCGACGATTTTGGGTGGCTGGCCGTTAAAAATTTTAACTGCATTTAGCCAACTTAAATTAATGAAAAAATGTTATTAATAGTTGAGCTAAAGTCATTAGAGATGCTTTGCCCTTAATGTAACCATATCGCAATAAGTTATGTTTTTAAATTGAGGGCATTATTATGAAAAAAATACCCTGCGTGATGATGCGAGGTGGAACCTCGAGGGGCGCGTTCTTGTTAGCGGAACATTTACCCGAAGATCAAACGCAGCGCGATAAAATATTGATGGCAATTATGGGTTCCGGTAACGATCTGGAAATTGACGGTATTGGCGGCGGTAATCCGCTGACCAGTAAAGTCGCCATTATTAGCCGTTCCAGCGATCCGCGTGCTGATGTCGATTATCTGTTTGCTCAAGTTATTGTCCATGAGCAACGTGTCGATACCACGCCTAATTGTGGCAATATGCTGTCTGGTGTTGGGGCATTCGCCATTGAAAATGGTTTGATTGCAGCGACTTCACCAGTTACCCGCGTACGTATCCGCAACGTCAATACTGGTACGTTCATCGAAGCTGATGTGCAAACGCCAAATGGTGTTGTCGAGTACGAGGGTAGCGCCAGAATTGACGGCGTACCGGGTACTGCCGCACCGGTTGCGCTCACTTTCCTGAATGCCGCCGGAACCAAAACCGGAAAAGTCTTCCCGACTGATAATCAGATTGATTATTTTGACGATGTCCCGGTGACCTGTATCGATATGGCGATGCCAGTCGTCATTATTCCGGCTGAATATCTGGGAAAAACAGGTTATGAATTACCGGCGGAACTGGATGCCGACAAAGCATTATTAGCCCGCATTGAATCTATCCGTCTACAAGCGGGTAAAGCAATGGGCTTAGGTGATGTCAGTAATATGGTTATCCCTAAACCTGTGCTTATTTCTCCAGCGCAGAAAGGCGGGGCAATTAATGTGCGTTATTTTATGCCGCATTCTTGCCATCGCGCGCTGGCGATAACCGGTGCTATTGCTATTTCCAGTAGTTGTGCATTGGAAGGCACCGTCACCCGACAAATCGTCCCTTCTGTAGGATACGGCAATATCAATATTGAACACCCCAGTGGTGCGCTCGACGTTCATTTAAGTAATGAAGGTCAGGATGCCACGACGTTACGCGCATCTGTTATTCGGACGACCAGAAAAATATTTTCCGGTGAAGTTTATCTTCCCTGAAAAAATTCGTTGTCAGGATAAGGACAATCAATAAAGGACTTCTGTATGAGTCATACAGAAAGAACAGGATTTTAAATGAATAAGAAATCGTTATGGAAGCTAATTCTGATATTAGCGATCCCATGTATTATTGGTTTTATGCCAGCTCCGGCAGGATTAAGCGAACTGGCGTGGGTGCTTTTTGGTATTTACCTGGCGGCCATTGTGGGGCTGGTTATCAAGCCTTTCCCGGAACCTGTCGTACTGTTAATTGCCGTTGCTGCCTCCATGGTGGTGGTCGGTAACTTATCCGACGGTGCGTTTAAGACCACCGCCGTATTAAGCGGTTACTCTTCAGGTACTACCTGGCTGGTGTTCTCGGCGTTTACCTTAAGCGCCGCATTTGTGACCACCGGTTTAGGTAAACGTATTGCCTATCTGCTGATTGGTAAAATCGGTAACACCACGCTGGGTCTGGGTTACGTTACGGTATTCCTCGATCTGGTACTGGCTCCGGCAACACCGTCTAACACCGCGCGTGCGGGCGGCATTGTGTTACCGATCATCAACAGCGTGGCGGTGGCTTTGGGGTCCGAACCGGAAAAAAGTCCGCGTCGTGTCGGACATTACCTGATGATGTCCATTTACATGGTCACCAAAACCACCAGCTATATGTTCTTTACCGCAATGGCGGGGAACATTCTGGCGCTGAAAATGATCAACGACATTCTGCACCTGCAAATTAGCTGGGGTGGATGGGCACTGGCCGCTGGATTGCCGGGCATCATTATGCTGCTGGTCACCCCACTGGTGATTTATACCATGTATCCGCCAGAAATTAAGAAGGTGGATAATAAAACCATCGCTAAAGCGGGCCTTGCCGAACTGGGACCGATGAAAATCCGCGAAAAAATGCTGCTCGGTGTCTTTGTGCTGGCGCTGCTGGGCTGGATTTTCAGTAAGTCTCTGGGGGTTGATGAATCCACCGTGGCAATCGTTGTTATGGCGACCATGCTGCTGCTGGGTATCGTTACCTGGGAAGACGTGGTTAAAAATAAAGGCGGCTGGAATACCTTAATCTGGTACGGCGGTATTATCGGATTAAGCTCCTTATTATCGAAAGTTAAATTCTTCGAATGGTTAGCTGAAGTCTTTAAAAATAACCTGGCATTTGATGGTCACGGTAACGTTGCTTTCTTCGTTATTATTTTCCTCAGCATTATCGTGCGTTATTTCTTCGCTTCCGGTAGTGCCTATATCGTTGCTATGTTACCGGTATTTGCCATGCTGGCGAACGTCTCCGGCGCACCGTTAATGTTAACCGCGCTGGCACTGTTGTTCTCCAACTCCTATGGCGGCATGGTTACTCACTATGGCGGCGCGGCAGGTCCGGTCATCTTTGGCGTGGGTTACAACGATATTAAATCCTGGTGGTTGGTCGGTGCGGTACTGACGATATTAACCTTCCTGGTGCATATCACCCTCGGCGTGTGGTGGTGGAATATGCTGATCGGCTGGAACATGCTGTAAATATACTCGTCATACTTCAAGTTGCATGTGCTGCGTTTGCGTTCGCTCACCCCAGTCACTTACTTATGTAAGCTCCTGGGGATTCACTCACTTGTCGCCTTCCTGCAACTCGAATTATTTAGAGTATATCCATTTATTATCTTTCTGCGCACTTCACGGTGCGCAGATATCTGGAGCATTTGATGATCAAGTTATCTGAAAAAGGCGTGTTTCTCGCCAGTAATAACGAAATAATTGCCGAAGAACATTTCACCGGCGAAATTAAAAAAGAAGAAGCCAAAAAAGGCACTATTGCCTGGTCTATTCTCTCTTCTCATAATACGTCCGGAAATATGGATAAACTTAAAATTAAGTTTGATTCATTAGCCTCTCACGATATTACCTTTGTTGGTATTGTACAGACCGCTAAAGCGTCCGGAATGGAACGTTTCCCGCTGCCGTATGTGCTGACCAACTGCCATAACTCACTCTGCGCCGTCGGCGGCACCATTAACGGTGATGACCATGTTTTTGGTTTATCGGCAGCGCAGCGTTATGGCGGTATTTTTGTGCCTCCGCATATTGCGGTCATCCATCAATATATGCGTGAGATGATGGCAGGCGGCGGCAAAATGATCCTCGGGTCAGACAGCCACACCCGTTACGGTGCATTAGGGACAATGGCAGTCGGTGAGGGTGGCGGTGAGTTGGTAAAACAGCTGCTTAATGACACCTGGGATATCGACTATCCGGGCGTGGTTGCGGTGCATCTGACCGGAAAACCTGCGCCGTATGTGGGGCCACAGGATGTGGCGCTGGCTATCATTGGCGCGGTGTTCAAAAACGGTTACGTCAAAAACAAAGTCATGGAGTTCGTTGGACCGGGCGTTAGCGCGCTCTCTACCGATTTCCGTAACAGCGTTGACGTGATGACCACGGAAACCACCTGTTTAAGCTCCGTCTGGCAAACTGATGAAGAAGTGCATAACTGGCTGGCGCTGCACGGTCGCGGCCAGGATTACTGCCAGCTTAACCCTCAACCGATGGCGTACTACGATGGCTGCATCAGCGTTGATTTAAGCGCCATCAAACCAATGATTGCGCTGCCGTTCCACCCGAGCAACGTGTATGAAATCGACACACTGAACCAGAACCTGACCGACATTCTGCGTGAGATTGAAATTGAGTCCGAACGCGTGGCGCACGGTAAAGCCAAACTCTCGCTGCTGGATAAAGTGGAAAATGGTCGCCTGAAAGTGCAGCAGGGGATTATCGCGGGCTGTTCTGGCGGTAACTACGAAAACGTCATCGCGGCGGCGAATGCACTGCGCGGTCAATCCTGTGGCAATGACACCTTCTCGCTGGCAGTTTACCCGTCATCACAGCCGGTGTTTATGGATCTCGCCAAAAAAGGTGTGGTAGCAGATTTGATTGGCGCAGGCGCAATCATCAGAACCGCGTTCTGCGGCCCATGCTTTGGCGCGGGCGATACGCCAATCAACAACGGATTAAGTATTCGCCACACCACGCGTAACTTCCCGAACCGCGAAGGCTCTAAGCCAGCTAATGGGCAGATGTCAGCGGTGGCGTTGATGGACGCTCGTTCTATCGCTGCGACTGCGGCAAACGGTGGCTATTTAACCTCTGCCAGCGAACTTGATTGCTGGGACAACGTGCCGGAGTACGCCTTCGATGTAACGCCGTATAAAAACCGTGTTTATCAGGGCTTTGTGAAAGGGGCAACTCAGCAACCGCTGATTTACGGACCGAACATTAAAGACTGGCCGGAATTGGGTGCGCTGACTGACAATATCGTCCTGAAAGTGTGCTCGAAGATCCTCGACGAAGTGACCACCACCGACGAACTGATTCCTTCCGGTGAAACCTCTTCTTATCGTTCAAATCCGATTGGTCTGGCGGAGTTTACCCTGTCACGCCGCGATCCCGGTTATGTTGGCAGAAGTAAAGCGACTGCTGAGCTGGAAAATCAGCGTCTGGCGGGGAATGTCAGCGAGCTGACAGAGGTGTTTGCGCGCATTAAGCAGATTGCTGGTCAGGAGCATATTGATCCGCTGCAAACTGAAATTGGCAGCATGGTATATGCGGTGAAACCAGGCGATGGTTCTGCGCGTGAACAGGCGGCGAGCTGCCAGCGTGTGATTGGCGGTCTGGCGAATATTGCCGAAGAGTACGCGACTAAACGCTACCGTTCTAACGTCATCAACTGGGGGATGTTACCGCTGCAGATGGCGGAAGTGCCAACCTTTGAAGTGGGGGATTACATTTACATCCCTGGCATTAAAGCGGCGCTGGATAATCCGGGTACGACGTTTAAAGGTTATGTGATCCATGAAGATGCGCCGGTAACGGAAATTACGCTCTATATGGAAAGTCTGACTGCTGAAGAGCGCGAGATTATCAAGGCGGGTAGTTTGATTAACTTCAATAAAAACCGTCAGATGTAAAAAGCGCCATGTGAATGTAGGTCGCATTCGGCACTTATTGTCGGATGCGATGCTTGCGCATCTTATCCGACCTACGAATCGCATCGAATCTGTAGGCCAGATAAGGCATTTTCGCAGCATCCGGCACTTATTGTCGGATGCGATGCTTGCGCATCTTATCCGACCTACAAATCGCATCGAACCGTAGGCCGGATAAGGCGTTTACGCCGCATCCGGCAAATAGTTAATTGCTCTTACTTCTTCGCCTCTGCAACCACTTTACTACCCACGCCGCGGTTATTGTATTCCCACATGCGGTTGTAGTTAGTGTCATTCAGATTGCGCTGTATTTCGTCGTTATCATCTACGCTGCCGGTATTACCCGCAAACGGACGATTAGAGATCACCGCATCGGCCCACGGTTTAGCCGTGTTAAAACCTTCGTTGATGGCGCTATCACGGATCACCACCTGACCGTTGGTATTGGCATCAACATCCAGCGAGCGGCCCAGTTGCGCCACACCATCACCGAAAGCATTGAAACGGCTGTTTACGGCGAGGAAACCGTAGTAAATGTTGGACAGCGTAGCCGGTGCAAACACATACGCTTCTTGCTGAGTACGTGAGTTCACCACGCGGAATTCGGTGTTATCGAACACCACTGCGCCGCGACCAGAAACGATATCCACATCCCCTTCAATGTAGCTGTTGGTCACCAGCGTACGCGGCTGACGGTTGGTTTCCAGACGGTTCTGCACACCGCTGTTGGTGACAAAGAAGGTGTTCTGACGACCGAGAATGTTAACGTTGTTAATCTGTACCTGGTCACCATCAGTACGCAGTGCCACCGCCGGATGGTTACCTGCATCTACGCTATCGCCCAGCGTGTTTTCGATGGTCAGATTTTGCAGTTGCAGGCCATTGTTTTGTGACCAGAAGACCGCAGAGCAGAGAACACCGATACTGTCGCTGCGTTTGCTCTGGCAGCTATCGTACATATACCACGCTGGTTTACCTGGCATATATTTGCCGCGCGGGTTGACGTCGTGACGCCAGTCGGCAGGGCTCATGCCACCATCAAGGGAAAGCCCAATCTTCACATCAATCGGTTTTTCACCTGTACCGTACAGAGTAATTCCACCCGGAGCGGCAGGGACATATACCGTTCCCTGATACTCACCAGGCATCACGGCAATATACTGGCGCTTGTTGGTACGCTTGATAATTGCCGCATCTACCGCCGCCTGAATCGTGGTATGCGTTACACCTTGAGTGCCCGCCGGGCCGACAACAAAGTCAGGTTGCGCAGGCAGGGTAATCGGGGAAGGATTCCACGCTGCAGCACCTGGTGTCAGGGATGCAAAATAGTGTTGAGCATCGAAATTCTGCGCTTCTTTTGCCGACAGAATCGGGCGAGAAGAGGTACCAGGCGCGGTTTGATCAGAAGGACGTTGATCGGGCGGGGTTGAGCTACAGGCGGTCAGCGTCACGCCAAAAGCCAATGCCAGCGCCAGACGGGAAACTGAAAATGTGTTCACAGGTTGCTCCGGGCTATGAAATAGAAAAATGAATCCGTTGAAGCCTGCTTTTTTATACTAAGTTGGCATTATAAAAAAGCATTGCTTATCAATTTGTTGCAACGAAGAGGTCACTATCAGTCAAAATAAAATCATTATTTGATTTCAATTTTGTCCCACTCCCTGCCTCTGTCATCACGATACTGTGATGCCATGGTGTCCGACTTATGCCCGAGAAGATGTTGAGCAAATTTATCGCTTATCTGCTTCTCATAGAGTCTTGCAGACAAACTGCGCAACTCGTGAAAGGTTGGCGGATCCCCTTCGAAGGAGAGACCTGATGCTTTTCGTGCGCGCATAAAATACCTTGATACTGTGCCTGATGAAAGCGGTTCACGACGAGTAGATGCAATTATGGTTTCTCCGCCAAGAATCTCTTTGCATTTATCAAGTGTTTCCTTCATTGATATCCCGAGAGCATCAACATGCAATGTTGTAGGGATGGCAATTTTTACGCCTGTTTTGCTTTGTTCGACATAAAGATATCCATCTACGATATCAGACCACTTCATTTCGCATAAATCACCAACTCGCTGCCCGGTAACAACAGCCAGTTCCATTGCAAGTCTGAGCCAACATGGTGATGATTCTGCTGCTTGATAAATTTTCAGGTATTCGTCAGCCGTAAGTCTTGATCTCCTTACCTCTGATTTTGCTGCGCGAGTGGCAGCGACCGGGTTTGTTGTTATATGGCCTTCAGCTATTGCCTCTCGGAATGCATCGCTCAGTGTTGATCTGATTAACTTGGCTGATGCCGCCTTGCCCTTGTCTATGTATCCATTGAGCATTGCCGCAATTTCTTTTGTGGTGATGTCTTCAAGTGGAGCATCAGGCAGCCCCCTCCTTATTGCTTTAATTTTGCTCATGTAATTTATGAGTGTCTTCTGCTTGATTCCTCTGCTGGCGAGGATTTTTTCGTAGCGATCAAGCCATGAATGTAACGTAACAGAATTATCACTGTTGATTCTCGCTGTCAGAGGCTTGTGTTTGTGTCCTGAAAATAACTCAATGTTGGCCTGTATAGCTTCAGTGATTGCGATTCGCCTGTCTCGGCCTAATCCAAACTCTTTACCCGTCCTTGGGTCCCTGTAGCAGTAATATCCATTGTTTCTTATATAAAGGTTAGGGGGTAAATCCCGGCGCTCATGACTTCGCCTTCTTCCCATTTCTGATCCTCTTCAAAAGGCTACCTGTTACTGGTCGATTTAAGTCAACCTTTACCGCTGATTCGTGGAACAAATACTCTCTTCCATCCTTAACCGGAGGAGGGAATATCCTGCACTCGCGTACCCATCGACGAACTGTTTCAAGGCTCCTTGGGCGTCGCTGGCGTGCGTTCCACTCCTGAAGTGTCAAGTACATCGCAAAGTCTCCGCAATTACTCGCAAGGGAGCGAGTATTGGTTTATTTTCTCCAACAAAAAAGGAGCCGAAGCTCCTTTGATGATTAAAATTCGAATTGTCTCGCCCGAAGGCTTTTCAGCATTGGTTTTGCCCGTTCGAAAAGGGCGCTTGCTTGGTCAAGTCGTGTCGCCTCCCTTAGCAGTACATCTCTGTTTTTCGTCACCGTGTAAAAAGTTTCAAACGCGATGTCATACAGCTTGCTCGTGTATGATGAGTTCAGTTCCTTCAATATCGGGTACAGACGTTTGCAGATGTCCTGCGCATTCTCCATCTGTACCTGCATATAGCAAAGGAGGATGATTTCTTCGTCTGTGAATTGCTGCTGGATCTGCGGGTGCTGTTCCGCTTTGCCCGGGCTGAAATAGCAGTCTTCCAGTTTTTCGAACACTTCCCACGCCTGATCGGTTTCGAGCATTTTTGCGTGGCGGGCTGCGCCTCGTTCTGTCCAGAGGATGAGGTGCTTTGCTCGCGGTGCAACTAAGTTACTGTGAGTAACCTTGTTCTTAAATTCCCGCAATTCACCACCCTCCAGTTTAAAGTAGTGCTTACCACAAACAAAACGCCCGGCATTGCGCGTATAGTTCACTTTAATGTTGTTGGTCTCAGTGCCGTAAAGTCGTGCCAGTAGTTCGGTAGTGATGACGGGGATGTGGTTATAGGTAATTGGGGAAAGGGATTCAACAGAAATTTGAGTAGCCATGGTTTTATGTCCTATCGCATATTTTGAATTCACCCCTTTTGAGAGGGTGGTCGGGCGCTCAAAACCGGCGATAGACGGCGGGCATATTTCCCTTGCGGGTGTTTTATTAGCCGCACGCCCGACCATTGAATTCTCAATGTCGTAGACATAAAAAAATCCGCATAACTGACGGGGCGGTTTCCGCTATCGCAAAGGTGTTTTGAGCACCATGAAGCGGAATATAGCCCCGTTAATGCGGTGTTGTCAAATCATGTAGGCCTTATCTTGCTGTAAGCCGCGCCATTCGGGCTTTTCCCCACATTTGGGGAAAACTATCTTGTCAAAATCATGCAGCCTTTCGCTCTCCTTCGATGAGTTCCTCTATTTTGTGCACTCCAGCCTCGTTGTACCGAAATGTTTCAACCTGCTTGCTGGAATGCGCAGATTTATCCAGGAAGAACTTCCCGTACTGCTCAGTTTTGAGGTTGTTTGCGTTAGCAATGCGACCAATCTTGTTTGCCGTTACTCTGAGCTGCTCTGCGACCTCCCCTGCTGAGTAGTAATGCTCTTCTATTGCCGGAAGAGGTATTGCATTAAAACCAACGAGCGGGTTGATTATGCTTGCCGCAGCAGTCTGCTTTGCTTCCGGCGCAAGATTTGGCATCAAATCGAACAGATTGGTAACAGCTTCAACCGTCATTTTCAGTGTTCGCGCTTGACGATACTCAACAAGTCCACTCGCTGATTTACCGCTTTTAATGTGCGCTTCCTGCATACTTTCAAGTTTGTCTACAAGTGTTCGGCGAACTGCTTTAGATTCGCGAGCAGCAACACGAAGCGCCTGCTTGATAGTCATGGAGATAACATCAATGTCAGCCCCGTTTTTCCGACCTACACTTTTTGTGTAGGTCTCGCCTTCCAATTCATCCTCAATTTTCTCGATGAATTTGTTGTTACGTACTGATGGCTCTCCACATAACTTGCGAGCTTCATTGACCATTTTCAACAGCATCTGGCTGTCGATTGTTACAGCCGGAAACGAAGAGTGATTTGCAATATTGTTAACCACACCTTTTCCCCTATATCGTATAAAAGAAATCTCCGCGAGTGCGAGGATTGTTATTCACCTTTGACGGCAAGTTGCAGGTTAGCCACGGTTAACCTCCTGCGGCGGTTCTGGTAGCGGCATCCAGTGGGTTACCTCTTTGAGATACAGGTCTTCGCCATCACCGTCATCCCAAGTGGGATTGCCATCATTAAACCAGTCGCCATATACGCCGACCTGAGTGTTGGGGATGTTTGGTGGGTAGTTGTTTTTAAAGTCAGCTGCTAACACATAGCATTGTCGCTCTCCCATTTCTGGCATTCGCTCACTACAGCTTATCCAGGCATCCGGAGTTACCGGCACTGGCTGGGCGGTATAAAGCGGTGTTATATCTGCCCGAAAATTACATGCTTTATGCAGCCGCACCCACCGTTCGACTTCTGCTTTGTCAGAATACATACCAGTGAACGTGTTATATTCACGGTCAATTTGCGTGAAGGTTACCTTCCACGCCACCGGCTTTGCCTCAAGCGATGCCAGTGCAATTCGTGCCAGTTCTTCCGCTTCTTCTGCTGGCAGTACAACGTTGCTACCAGGTCCGTATGTTTCGCGCCACTGCTGGATTGTCAGCAGGCGTTCTTTGGTAATAGTGGTCATAGCTATTTCACCTTAATCTCAACATTTCGCAGCTTTAGCTCTACTGGCAGGTCTGACTTTCCGGTTAATGCTAATGCGAGATTTTCTGGAGTAATGAGAGCAGTTATTGTTTTCCCCCTCGCCAGACGAATAATCATTCGTATCTCGCAATCGTCACATGCTCCCGGTCGAACAATTGAGATTTGTCCGTTCATCTCACTCTCCTTTGATGCGAATGCCAGCGGCGCGCTCGGCTTCACTTTGTTCCCAAAACCACTTGTGAAGCGCCATAAGCTTTTCGTCAATCGGTGCATATTTGCGATTAAAGTAGGCCTGAGCATCTTTCTCAGATTCGTCCGGCAATTCGCCTGGGCCAAACAGTGTGTTATAAATCCATGCTAGTCCGCTCTTAGCGTCGCCAGTTGCCTGCCATTCGATAATGGCAGCCTGCATGACCAGAATGTTTTTTCCGATTAACAGGTCCAGTTCTTTGTACCGGTTGCGGATGTATGCATTCTCGCTTTGTAATTTTGCGTTGCGCTTTTCTGAGGCTTCAAGTAACGCCTGCTTATCGCGTAGAGCTTCTTCCAGTTCAGCAACATGGCATTCACTATCAATAAGGTTGTTCTCTGCTGCTTCAAGCTCAACACGCAGCTTCCCAACCGTAAGCGCAATCTCCTCGTTCTCCTGGTCGCGGCGTTTGATGTATTGCTGGTTTCTTTTCCGTTCATCCAGCAGTTCCAGCACGGTAGCCGGGTTAGCCTCTGCTATGAATTCAGCGTTTGCATAAGCCTGAGCATCTGATTCAATCAGGCAGTTAACATGACATTCCGCAATCACGCCACCGGGTTCTCCTTTCCATTTTTGGCAAACAAAAACTCCTGTTAAATTGCCGTGCTGGTTAACAGATGTATGCCCTACGATGTAGCTTCCTTTAGTTGCTTTCTCTGCCTTTTCACGCAGTGCCTGATAATTAATTTCGCTCACTTCGAACCTCTCTGTTTACTGATAAGCTCCAGATCCTCCTGGCAACTTGCACAAGTCCGACAACCCTGAACTGCCAGGCATCTTCGTTCATCTATCGGATCGCCACACTCACAACAATGAGTTGCGGATACAGTCTGGTAGTTCAGGCGACGCATTTTTATTGCTGTATTGCGCTGTAATTCTTCAATTTCTGATGCTGAATCAATGATATCTGCCATCTTTCATTAATCCCTGAATTGTTGGTTAATACGCTTGAGGGTGAATGCGAATAATAAAAAAGGAGCCTGTAGCTCCCTGATGATTTTGCTTTTCATGTTCACCGTTCCTTAAAGACGCCGTTTAACATACCGATTGCCAGACTTAAGTGAGTCGGTGTGAATCCCATCAGCGTTACCGTTTCGCGGTGCTTCTTTAGTACGCTACGGCAAATGTCATCGACGTTTTTATCCGGAAACTGCTGTCTGGCTTTTTTGATTTCAGAATTAGCCTGACGGGCAATGCTGCGAAGGGCGTTTTCCTGCTGAGGTGTCATTGAACAAGTCCCATGTCGGCAAGCATAAGCACACAGAATATAAAGCCCGCTGCCAGAAGAATGCATTCAGTGGTTGTCATACCTGGTCTCTCTCATCTGCTTCTGCTTTCGCCACCATCATTTCCAGCTTTTGTGAAAGGGATGCGGCTAACGTATGAAATTCTTCGTCTGTTTCTACTGGTATTGGCACAAACCTGACTCCAATTTGAGCAAGGCTATGTGCCATCTCAATGCTCGTTCTTAACTCAACAGGAGATGCTTTGTGCATACAGCCCCTCGTTTATTATTTATCTCCTCAGCCAGCCGCTGTGCTTTCAGGGGATTTCGGATAACAGAAAGGCCGGGAAATACCCAGCCTCGCTTTGTAACGGAGTAGACGAAAGTAATCGCGCCTACCCGGATATTATCGTGAGGATGCGTCATCGCCATTGCTCCCCAAATACAAAACCAATTTCAGCCAGTGCCTCGTCCATTTTTTCGATGAACTCCGGCACCATCTCGTCAAAACTCGCCATGTACTTTTCATTCCGCTCAATCACGACATAATGCAGGCCTTCACGCTTCATGCGCGGGTCATAGTTGGCAAAGTACCAGGCATCTTTTCGCGTCACCCACATGCTGTACTGCACCTGGGCCATGTAAGCCGACTTTATGGCCTCGAAACCACCGAGCCGGAACTTCATGAAATCCCGGGAGGTAAACGGGCATTTCAGTTCAAGGCCGTTGCCATCACTGCATAAACCATCGGGAGAGCAGGCGGTGCGCATACTTTCGTCGCGATAGATGATCGGGGATTCAGTAACATTCACGCCGGAAGTGAACTCAAAGAGGGTTCTGGCGTCGTTCTCGTACTGTTTTCCCCAGGCCAGAGCCTTAGCGTTAACTTCCGGAGCCACACCGGTGCAAACCTCAGCCAGCAGGGTGTGGAAGTAGGACATTTTCATGTCAGGCCACTTCTTTCCTGAGCGGGGCTTGGCTATCACGTTGTGAACTTCTGAAGCGGTGATGACGCCGAGCCGTAATTTGTGCCATGCATCATCCCCCTGTTCGACAGCTCTCACGTCGATCCCGGTACGCTGCAGGATAATGTCCGGTGTCATGCTGCCACCTTCTGCTCAGTGGCTTTCTGTTTCAGGAATCCAAGAGCTTTCACTGCTTCGGCCTGTGTCAGTTCTGACGATGCGCGAATGTCGCGGCGAAATATCTGGGAACAGAGCGGCAATAAGTCGTCATCCCATGTTTTGTCCAGGGCAATCAGCAGAGTGTTAATCTCCTGCATGGTTTCATCGTTAACCGGAGTAATGTCGCGTTCCGGCTGACGTTCTGCGGTGTATGCGGTATTTTCGACAATGCGCTCGGCTTCATCCTTGTCATAGATACCAGCAAATCCGAAGGCCAGACGGGCACACTGAATCATGGCTTTATGCCGTAACATCCGTTTGGGATGCGACTGCCACGGCCCCGTAATTTCTCTGCCTTCGCGGGTTTTGAATGGTTCGCGACGGCATTCATCCATCCACTCGGTAACGCAGATCGGATGATTACGGTCCTTGCGGTAAATCCGGCATGTACAGGATTCATTGTCCTGCTCAAAGTCCATGCCATCAAACTGCTGGTTTTCATTGATGATGCGGGACCAGCCATCAACGCCCACCACCGGAACGATGCCATTCTGCTTATCAGGAAAGGCGTAAATTTCTTTCGTCCACGGATTAAGGCCGTACTGGTTGGCAACGATCAGTAATGCGATGAACTGCGCATCGCTGGCATCACCTTTAAATGCCGTCTGGCGAAGAGTGGTGATCAGTTCCTGTGGGTCGACAGAATCCATGCCGACACGTTCAGCCAGCTTCCCTGCCAGCGTTGCGAGTGCTGTACTCATCCGTTTTATACCTCTGAATCAATATCAACCTGATGGTGAGCAATGGTTTCAACCATGTACCGGATGTGTTCTGCCATGCGCTCCTGAAACTCAACATCGTCATCAAACGCACGGGTAATGGCTTTTTTGCTGGCCCCGTGGCGTTGCAAATGATCGATGCATAGCGATTCAAACAGGTGCTGGGGCAGGCCTTTTTCCATGTCGTCTGCCAGTTCTGCCTCTTTCTCTTCACGGGCGATCTGCTGGTAGTGACGCGCCCAGCTCTGAGCCTCAAGACGATCCTGAATGTAATAAGCGTTCATGGCTGAACTCCTGAAATAGCTGTGAAAATATCGCCCGCGAAATGCCGGGCTGATTAGGAAAACAGGAAAGGGGTTAGTGAATGCTTTTGCTTGATCTCAGTTTCAGTATTAATATCCATTTTTTATAAGCGTCGACGGCTTCACGAAACATCTTTTCATCACCAATAAAAGTGGCGATAGTGAATTTAGTCTGGATAGCCATAAGTGTTTTATCCATTTTTGGGAACTCCTGGCTGATTAAGTATGTCGATAAGGCGTTTCCATCCGTCACGTAATTTACGGGTGATTCGTTCAAGTAAAGATTCGGAAGGGCAGCCAGCAACAGGCCACCCTGCAATGGCATATTGCATGGTGTGCTCCTTATTTATACATAACGAAAAACGCCTCGAGTGAAGCGTTATTGGTATGCATATAAAAAGGCCCTCACGCACTGGAGGGCAAAGAAGATTTCCAATAATCAGAACAAGTCGGCTCCTGTTTAGTTACGAGCGACATTGCTCCGTGTATTCACTCGTTGGAATGAATACACAGTGCTTATTCGTACTAATAAAATACCCAATTTTCTGTTTCTTGGTTGTGTCCAAAGTTATATTCAATATCTGGTGTTGATGTATCAATATTTTTCATCCCATCAACAAGAGTTGATACAACAGCCAAATCTTGTTTTATTCTCATTAAATGGTATTTCTTCCGGCGCAATAAACTTTCAATAGCAAGTTTCTTCGTTGGGAATGCAAAAGATCTTTCTGCATTTTTTGCTACTTTCTTAATTGCATATCTATTTCTCCTTTGTTTCCATTCCTGTAACCACTGATTTGGTGCTGGTTTAAAATTAACAATCCAATGCGCAGGAACCAACCATGCATAATGCTCTGTCTGATGAAAAGCTATATATTGAAGTGCGAATATTTTTATCCCATCTTCTTCAACTGTCGCCTGGAATCTCCAGAAAACAGGCATTCCATCATGTTCAGTTTCTGATTCAGGAAAAGGTACGCTCCATGATTTTGTCATATCTCACCTCAAATAAGTGGTTTGCTGCCTAATTTCATTTTCTGGCGACCAACACAAGTCACCTCGCCGTCAGTTGTTTTGATTTCCGGTAGCCTGCCGCGTAAATGGCTACGTTTGGAAGACATACACCAGTTTCTGGTTGCTTATGTCCAAACTCATTCGCGTACACAATGGCCGCTCGCTCCAGATTGCGTCTGTATTCTTTCTGTTGCCAGATCACGTCCTGTGCCATGAACTTAATTGGCTTAGCGTCTTCTATGCGCTCAGGCGTTTCGTGAGTACCTTTAGCCTGAATCTGCGCTCTGCTTAGAGTAGGGCGGTGTAATACTTCTGAACTTATTGCTTCTTCGCGGGCCAGTACGCCGTTAGCTAATGCCTTTGCCTTTAAACGCTCACGACGACGAGAACGTGAATTGCCTTTGAACTGAGTTCTGCGTGTCATATAGACCTCCTGATGAACTTTGGTGGTGTGGTAGGTGGGAGACCCATTTCGACCTGTTTCGGCCTACTTCAATTCGGCAATAGTCCCGCAGGCCTCGCCGCTTTACGTGCGACATATTCCCGTCCATGAACCCTTCACCACACCCCAAAGTTCACTTTGGTTATTGCGCTTTGTCAGCGCCGTAGATTCATATTCGAATCGTTGTATATTCACCGCCCTGGTGAGTGGTGCATCCTGCTGATGGCTAAATAGTACGATGTGTACTTTATTGAGTCAATACAAAATGTTCTAAATATGATTGGTTTTTTATAACGTTTTGTATTTTATGGGGTTATATTTTGCAGGGTTGAGTGGCTTGGGAGGTGATCGAGAGATCTGAATTGCGATGTTTAGTGAGTTGTATCTATTTATTTTTCAACAAATACAATTGGTTATGTGTTTTTAGGTGGGGCGATCGTGAGGCAAAGAAAACCCGGCGCTGAGGCCGGGATGAGGATTATGTTATCTCTTTGACATAAAGTATTATCGCGGACTTTATTTCACCATCTAGTTCTTTTGCGTTGATTGACAAATGAACTGGTTTTCTATCCCACTCAGCTTGCTGAAGAGCTTTTTTATGCTCGGATGCGTCGAGAAAAACATCTTGTACTATGCACGATATTCTTAGATCGGAGTCAACATTTCTCACTTGCACTTTGAAGCTCTCTGGATCAGTGGAGTCAACCTTTTCAATGCGATAATTTCCATCAAGGCGGATCTCCATTGATTTCCGCCTTGCATTTGTAGTGAGGGTTTTGGATAGATCTGCATCCAATACAACGCCATCAATCTGAGCTGTATCAGCCTTGACAAATGATTTAACTATGTCGGTTTTTGCGTCATGAGCAAGTCTTTCCATGTTGTCTAGCTTGGGTTTTTCGCTAATAATCTGAGTCAATAATTCACTTCGTTTTGTTTCCTGCTCAGACATGAAGCGCATGGTCGCAAGGTGTTCACGCTCAGACTCGCTTTTTACTTCTGCCATGCGAATCTCTTTGCGGTCTTCTAGATATTTTTTGAATAGGACGACGCCGCCCCATATAAGAGCTACCCCTAAAACTGTAATAACGATCTCTTGAGGGCCCACTTTACTCACCGCAGTTTGTATAACCTCACCCATGAACCCATCCATATTAACTTCTATCAAGGACGAGCCATTCTCAACATTCACCTGAATTTCGATAGCTTCCTTCTCTTCTTTTGAAAGCTTTCTTGGGTCAGGAACTCCGTACTTTAACAATGCATAAGCTCGGTTTATTTGGGCCTGCATTTCAACAAAACCCTTCATGACAGAAGGAGTCAAACTGCCATGAAATTTGTCACCAGTAAGACGGAAGGTTAAGTTAGGCCACCCTTCAAATGATATTCCATCAGGAAGATCTTGCCCAGCGATGTACATCTCAACAAAACGCAAAGCATCTTCTTCGGAATGAATAACCGCCGTGCTGATTTCCAAGACTAAGCCTCTATAATTATTAATAATTTCAAATGATTGCTGTTTTTATTAGGAGACATTTAGCCATTCATCACCCAAACGTCTCTTCAGGCCACTGACTAGCGATAACTTTCCCCACAACGGAACAACTCTCATTGCATGGGATCATTGGGTATTGTGGGTTTAGTGGCTGTAGAAACACCTGACCGCTATCCCTGATCAGTTTCTTGAAGGTAAACTCATCACCCCCAAGTCTGGCTATGCAGAAATCACCTGGCTCAACAGCCTGCTCAGGGTCAACAAGAATTAACATCCCGTCAGGAAAACTGGGTTTGGAACCTGTTGGTGCGGTCATTGAGTTACCTTCAACCTCAAGCCAAAATGCAGAATCACTGGCTTTTTTGGTTGTGCTTACCCATCTCTCCGCATCACCTTTGGTAAAGGTTCTAAGCTCAGACGAGAACATCCCGGCCTGAACATGAGAAAAAACAGGGTACTCATATTGTTTTTTAACGGGGGCTGATGAGTATTCGCCAACAGGTGAAAATGTACCGTCGTGGTTGAATGAGACGTTATTAATACCAAGGTACTTAAACACCACACCAATCTCGTCAAGAGATGGATGACGAGATCCGCGCAACCAGTGACCAATTCCACCCTGCGTCATACCAAGCTCTTCAGCTAACTTCTCTTGAGTTATGCTGAGTTCTTTCATTCTGGATCTAGCCAGTTCATACCATTTCATTTTCATACCCTCATTATTACGCTCCGTACTAAAACCATCCATGCACAAGATGTATTTTTTCGATTGCATTCCAAAAGTACATGTCGTATTATTGTTTCATGGTTACTATGGAGGGCATATGAGCAACCTACGAAAATATCGAGAGTCACTGAAGATCTCTCAAACAACCCTTGCTAAGGCTGTTGGATGCACACAGGGGGCTATCGGACATTGGGAATCTGGTCGTCGCTTCCCAGACCTTAAAACATGCCGTGCTCTTGTTGCGTGCCTAAACAAGTTCGGCGCAAAAGTCAGTCTTGATGACGTGTTCCCGCCGGAACACCAAGCCGCTTAATAAGCGGATCCACTCTTTTCACAATGGACATTCGTCCTACGTCGCTGACAAAGCGAGTCCCAATATATCTGACCAACTAAGGCCATATGCGTTTCCACGCATACCTTTCAACTAACTAT
>ERZ1034710.110-NODE-110-length-37390-cov-74.362662_pt1 | contig 37390 bp, 35 predicted proteins | sample MGYA00520597_ERZ1034710 | MGnify/ENA primary metagenome ERZ1034710 (study PRJEB33766, sample SAMN09781714) | gut metagenome | biome: gut microbiome | host: Homo sapiens | place: Madagascar | study: EMG produced TPA metagenomics assembly of the PRJNA485056 data... | reverse complement strand
CACTTTGTCTAATTCGTCAGATTCTGACCAGACGGTTCAGGCTGTACGCTTACGATCAAACGTGCAAAACCACAAGACAAACCATACACATTGAACGATGGACAAGGTCTGTCATTGCTTATCAATCCCGATGGCTCGAAAGGCTGGCGTTTCCGTTTCCGGTTTGCAGGGAAAGCGCGGTTAATGTCATTTGGCAGCTACGATTTAGTAAGCCTCGCAGAAGCACGTGAAAAGCGTGATATCGCCCGTAAGCAGGTTGCTAATGGCATTGACCCGGTAGAGGAACGCAAAGCTTTAAGACTCGCCCAAAAGTTATCAACAGAAAATTCTTTCGAAGCAATATGTCGAGAATGGCATACCAACAAAGCTGACCGCTGGACTGTGGCCTATCGAGAAGAAATCATTAAGACTTTTGAGCAAGATGTGTTCCCGTTCATTGGTAAACGCCATATCAGTGAAATCAAACCATTAGAACTACTTGAAGTATTGCGACGAATAGAGAAACGTGGAGCACTAGAGAAAACACGTAAGGTACGTCAGAGATGCGGTGAGGTTTATCGTTACGCAATCATAACTGGTCGCGCGGAATACAATCCTGCTCCTGATTTAGCCATCGCTCTGGCCGTTCCTAAGCCAAAACATCATCCATTTCTATCTGCCGAAGAATTACCTCATTTTATTCGGGATCTCGAAGCGTATACCGGTAGCATCATCACCAAAAATGCTACGAAGATAGTTATGCTAACTGGTGTAAGAACGCAGGAGATGCGCTTTGCTACGTGGAAAGAAGTAGACCTCGAAAAAGGTATATGGGAGATACCAGCAGAACGTATGAAAATGCGTAGGCCGCACATTGTTCCTTTATCGACTCAGGTAGTTGACCTTTTTAAACAGCTCAAACCTATTACCGGAAATTATCCTTACATTTTTGCCGGTAGGAACAACCGCAGCAAACCGATCTCGAAAGAAAGCGTATCGCAAGTGATTGAGTTACTTGGTTATAAAGGACGTGCTACAGGTCACGGTTTTAGGCATACAATGTCGACAATTCTGCACGAGCAAGGGTTTGATAGTGCATGGATTGAGATACAGCTAGCCCATGTAGATAAAAATACTATTCGAGGCACATATAATCATGCTATATACTTGAAAAATAGGCGAATAATGCTACAGTGGTATTCTGATAAATTAATGAACTGAGAGCTAAACATGACGTGGCTACATAGTAATGCAGAATGGGTTTTCTCTGGTATTGGCGTTTATGCCATATCACTTATAGTATTAGCCATCACAGCATTAATATTTAGAAAAAAAATAAAAACCGGCACCCAAAAGATCGCTAAGGTTTTTAATTTTGGATGGGGTAACACAACAAATATTAAACAAGATGATGGAAAATAATAAATCTCAAAATGTTGATCAAAACATAAAGTCTACTGTCGTGGGTAAGAACAATACGACAATTATCACGCAAGTCATTGTTAATGCCAATAGTCCTCACATTGATACAAATGCAATAAAAAACTCTCTAATTGATGAGATAAGAAGCTCTTTAAAAGAAGAATTTGTATCTGCAGAGTATAACATATTACTTTGTTATCCTAACAAAGAAATTGATGATGAAGCAACTTTAAAAGTCATAGAAGAAATAAAACAAAAATTAGATAGGATGGGTGCTAAAGTTTATGAGGGCGGAGGAAAAACAGTCCTACCTAAAACTCAAATAACATATCCACATCTTGCGGAGTTGGAATTTATAAAAACCGTCAAATGTGATACTGTGATAATTTTTGCATTAGATGAAGTCACATTATCACAACTAACATTAATAAGTTACTTTAAAGTATCTACAAAAATCGATAGTACAGATATAATAATAATATCTAGCGACACCTTAAAAAATAGCGATATTTTTTTATCTAATGGAACTTTTCAATACTGTGATGATAATAACTGCAAGTTATATTCTTTAAACTCACTAGATGATGATGGGTTAAAATCTGTAATTTCTAGGATAGAAAACAAAAAAATAATTCAGCGAAAAGGTGGTTTATTAGGATATTAATATGGAAGAATCTACTAATTATAAATTAATTGTTTGGGGGCTATCCGTTATTCAGCTCGCATCTCCAAATGAGGTTTTAAATTACCTTGCATCTACTTTAAATGATAATGGTTTATTACCTGAAGTTGAGAAAATGATTCATTATTTTGAATTACTTGATCAACATGGATATATACATCAAGTATCGAAGCGTAACAACCTTTATTCGTTAACGCCTAAAGGAAATGAACGACTAACTCCATCGCTGAAAAAGCTTCGTGATAAAATTAGACTATTTATGCTTGACAACTGCCACTCTGCTAGTAAATTAAGAGTGCTGGCCTCAACTGATACAGAGAATATGGGCGGTGGTTCGCCGTCTTTACAGTTAAGGCACAATTCAAAAGAGGTTCCGCACCCAAGACAGGCTTGGGTGCGGATCTACGAGCAATTAAATATTGGTTCGATGTCCAGTAATGAGGCCAGCACACCACCCACAACGAAAAGCTCGCCACACCACTCTATTGGCCGATTAGGTTTTTCTTTAAATTACTATTCATTTAATAAACTCGACGAAGTTTTTTTTAATAGTGATGGAGTAACTGCTATTGCCTCTTGTATTGGCATATCTCCAGGGTTGATAACTGCAATGATAAAATCTCCCCAAAGATACTATCGCACATTTAATTTACAAAAAAAATCCGGTGGTTTTAGACCCATCCTTGCTCCCCGGAAATTCATTAAAACCTTACAGTATTGGTTAAAAGATCATCTGTTAAACCGTTTAAAAATACACTCTTCCTGTTATTCATACAGAAGTGGTGTAAGTATAAAAGATAATGCAATTAATCATGTAAGAAAAAAGTTTGTCGCAAATATAGATATTTCGGATTACTTTGGTTCGATTAATAAAAAGATGGTCAAGGATTGTTTTTATAAAAATAACATACCGGAGCATGTTATCAACACTATCTCTGGTATAGTTACATATAATGATGTACTTCCACAAGGTGCACCTACAAGCCCTATAATATCAAATGCAGTACTTTTCGAATTTGACGAAGAAATGAGTTTCCAAGCCTTAACTCTTGATAGTATATATACTCGTTACTCTGATGATATATCCATCAGTAGTGATAAAAAAGAAAACTTAGAGATACTTATAAGTATTGCTGAGGATAAATTACTATCACATGGATTTAAATTAAATAAAGAAAAAAAGCGAATATCTTCATATAATAGCCGTCAAGTTGTCACTGGGATTCTCGTTAATGAGGCGGTAAGGCCAACTAGAACTTACAGAAAGAAAATTCGCTCAGCATTTGATCATGCTCTTAAAGAACAGGATAACAGTCAATTAACGATTAACAAACTAAGAGGGTATTTAAATTATCTAAAATCTTTTGAACCCTATGGCTTTCATTTTAATGAAAAAAATATAAAGATATTCTAACTTTACTGCAAACACTTAAAAAAGAGTAGCGCGCAGTGCTTTCCCCGCCTCGCCCGCCCGCTTTGCAGGGCGGTTTTAATGCAGTTGCACAGTCACGCTCAGGCCGTGCCGGGCGTGGCCTGATCTGCAGAAAATGAGTCAGGAAAACGCATGCAAAGCCATGCACCTTATCGATGCATGGCTTTTTTCAGTAAAAACGGGCGGATTTTCGGGGAGTTTTACACAGACTGATGTGATGCCAGTTGCGCACTTTTGCGCGAAAAAATCATGTTCTGCGCAGGGGTGAATTTTTCACGGCTGTCATCCACCGAAGCCGCGTCAGGCCTGAATCCGATGGCCGTTAAAATGTCGCTATCCTGTGCGGAATAATTAATTTTTTCCCCCTTCGCAAGCCAGGACAAAAGGGCTTCACGCAGGGCATCTGTGGCACGCTGTATGGCACAGTTTCGGGCAATGGCCGTCAGCTCACTGTAGCCCATCAGCTCCGGTGCCAGTGCCGCCGCCAGTGCTGTGCCGTGCTGCTGCATAAAATCATTCAGCCGGTCGCGGATGCTGATATGCTGAACGGCTTCATGCGAACGAATATAACGACCGGCGGCCTGATTCACCTGCCATTTTCTGACTTCGATAATATTGCGTAATTCGTCCAGGCGACTGACGTTTCTGCCTTCTCCTGACAGAAGCCGCAGATATTCCTGTTCGGCCGCAGCCAGCTCATTTTTGCGTTGCAGCCATGCTGCTTTGTTATTCTGACAGGTGTCAAAGGCCTGCTGTAAGGCTGTGCTTTCCATCGTTATCTCTTTCTCATCATGCTGAAGAATAAAAATACGGTGTGCGGCGACGGCCGGGGTTAACCGGCAGCCCTCATTCCAGACGCAGCGAATATGATTGTGTTTTTAACCGTACTGGCGGCAGTTCCTGTTTTTCATGCAGGCTTTCTGCCAGTTCGTCCGGCGTGACCGGGCGGACAATGAAGCGGTTGATGGTCTGAAGCGTTTTAAACACCAGACCACAGCCCGGATCCGTGCACACATAAAAACGTTCAGTGACTTCCTGAGACAGACGCCGCGATGTTCTTGACAGTGCAAGGCCTTTACATCTCCGACAACAATATCCGGTAACAAGCATTCTTTTCGGGCGTTTCATACTGCCGGAGGCAGAAGTCAGTGAATCGCGGTATCTCTGTTTGCCTGAAATGTATTCCATTCCTGAATCTTTACAGTCAGAGAAAAAGCTTTCACTCGCTTCAAATGTCGCAGAGCAATAAATATTCCGGCACTGTGCAATCATTATCTTGGTGCCATCGTCCATGAAATGTGCGCGACGGGTATGAGCAACATGTCCACACGACGGGCAGTAAATCATGACAGCAGTCCTCTGGCCTTAAGCTCTGCTCCCTGCTGGTCTATTTTGTCCTGCCACACCTTGCGCTGTGCCGGTGTGCCTGCCACCTCATAATCCATGTGCGGGAGTGTTGCCGCTGACAGTCCGGTCAGCCGGAGAACCGGCTCGCCGGTGAGGCTGATTTGCATCTGTTTTATTTTCTGTTCCAGCGATGATTTCACCTGCTGCATGACAGCCTTTTCCGGTGCGACGTAGCCCTGATGGCCGGTGGTGTTGGCGAGCGGATTTTCCTGTACCAGGATGCTCAGATGCATTGCCCGGACAAGCGCCTCACAGGTTTCATTCAGGGCGTGTTCCAGCTCATGCTCTGCATACAGACTCAGCAGGTGATGATGTGCCTTCCGGTAGGCGGTGGCCGTGCTGTCACACGCCCCTTTCAGGCGTTCGCGTTCAAAATTCAGCACCACGGCCAGATTGTCATATTCCTGTACCAGCTCCCGGCGTGCCACGCGCTCAATGTGGCGCTGTTTCAGCTCGTCGCTCAGGACACCACCGGCTGCACGAAAGGCCGTGCGCCAGTCGTCAGCGTCGTTTCCGTCGGCCTGCGCCAGCGCATTTTTTTCCTGCTCTGCCCGTTCAATGGCCGTGACGGTCTCATCCATCAGGCGGGCGTTCTCAAGATGGGCGGCTCTGGCCTTTTCCAGTTGTGCCAGTGCGGGTTGCAGATATTCAGGGATAGTGTGGTCAGACATTTTCCGGCTCCTCGTCAATTCAGGTTAAGAAAATTGTGACGTACACCGGACAGCAACACGACGCATTGCAGATGTGCCAGCCCTGACACAGGAGACTCATCCTCACACCGGCAAGCCAGGAAAAGGTCGCAGGAAAAACCGGCTTACTGTTTGTTTTTTTATATTTTACTGTTCACCTCTGTTCACCTTAATAAAAAAGATAAGTAATACAGTAAGTTAAAGGATGAACAATCGCAGTAATGACTGTTCACCGTCTGTTCACCACTGTTCACCCGCTCATGGACTTTTTGTGCTGTTTACTACTGTTTGTTTTTATTAATTCGCCGGGAATGAATAAGAAGAAACGATTTGTATTTCACTATAAAAATTACAAATTGCTTTAAGTGGCTTTAAATGACTTTAAGTGGAAATGAACAAAAAACACACAACCATTGTAAGGCTGCCGGAACAAATCCCCCCTGTTGCGTCTGCTGAAAATATTCACAAAATAAAGCGCTACCCGAAGCCGGACGGACTTATCCGGTGCTGTATGGACATTAACGAGGTAGCCCGATGCAAGCTGTTTTTTCTTCCCCGTCTCCCGCCCCTGTGACACCACTGATGCCGCTGCCGGACATCACGCAGGAGCGTTTTTTACGCCTGCCGGAAGTGATGCACCTGTGCGGCCTGTCACGCTCGACCATCTATGAACTCATCCGTAAGGGGGAATTTCCGCCGCAGGTGAGTCTTGGCGGTAAAAATGTGGCCTGGCTGCACTCTGAAGTCACCGCATGGATGGCCGGGCGCATCGCCGGACGCAAACGGGGGTACGACGCATGATGATGCCCGCTCTGCAAAAACTCCCTTTTTCTGGCTTGCCTTTTTCCGGCATTTGCGGATATAGTTTTTCCGCTGCCGCAAAATCGGCAGCCGGGCGTGGAAACCCGAGCAATTCACAGGCGACATATGACGCGCCATGCGTCTTTTTTTGTGTCGCAATCAACGCCACAGAGCGCCAGATTATGGTGTGGTGTGTGGTCAGTCGTGCAGATGGCATTCCGTGCATCCTGCCCGCGTCCGCTCATTATGCCGCAGAGTCAATGGTAGCTCAGGCGGGGCAGCCTCCGGGCTGGCCGGTATCCTGTGAAGCCGGTATTTCCACCCCCGTCTGGGCTATCGCCATCGAGCGTGGAAACTCCGGCGATAGCGTTATTTGCTATTCACAGGAGGCTGCCATCATGGCTACAACCCTTACCCCCTCACACCCTGAATTTGTCTTTGTGTTTGCGGCTGTCCGTCGCGCAGACCGTCATCCCCGTATCTGCATGCTTCGCACCGTCGCCGGTGATGAACGCAGCGCCCGCCGTTCCCTTGTCCGTGACTATGTGCTCTCCCTTGCTGCCCGTCTGCCGGTGGTGGAGGTGTCCCGTGCGTAATAAAAAAGCCCCTCAGACCGTCTCAGCGCGTCATGACGCCCGTGAACACCTCAGCATTGAGGCTTACCATAAGCTCAACCGCGCCAGCGCCGTATCCCAGTTTGTTGGGGGTGATTTGATTCACCGTGAACTCTCCGGCCTGCATCAGCTCTACATTCCGCATATTTTCAGCTACCTGAATGAAGATATTGATTTTGTGCTGAATGAGCTGAAAGCCAAAGGCCTGTGCCGCGATTTTCTCGCCCAGCAGAAAGACCGGGGAGACAGGACGCATGTTTGATTTTCCCCAGCCCGGTGAGATTTACCGTTCTGCCGGTTTTCCCGATGTGGCCGTGGTCGGCATTCTGGAAGACGGTATTCCGTGGGAAATGCCGTACCGCTGCCCGGAAATTGTCTGGAACCCGTACCGCCGTAAATTCAGTATCCTTGTGCGTATCCTCGCCGACGGGCGCACCACAGACATCCCGCTGGGGCGTTTTCTGCGGGAATTTACCTGTGACCGTCCTGACCTGTTTAAACGCAGCCCCGTAAACCGGCATGCGGTACTGAAAGAAATGGCCGGAGACCCGGAATTACAGAAATGGCGGGAGAAATATCTGGATATTTACCCGCAGGACACTGTTCCGGCCAGCCGGGCGGCACCGGTGGCGCGGGAATGGCGGGAAATTCCCCGCACGGAGCCTGACCCGGAAATCACCCCGGATAACAGTTACCGCAATTATCTGTAATTAAAAAACTACACCCGAAAAATTAAATGTGCGTATTCGCGCAGGGATACGCACGTCTTCAGGAGACGCAGATATGCCTTATCAGTTAATGCAACCGGCACGGAATGCAGTCATCTGTCACAGGGAGGAAAACAAATGAAAACACCCTTACCGCCCGTCTTACGCGCTGCCCTTTACCGTCGCGCTGTCGCCTGTGCCTGGCTGACCGTGTGCGAACGTCAGCACCGCTACCCGCATCTCACCCTTGAATCACTGGAGGCGGCCATCGCCGCTGAGCTGGAGGGCTTTTATCTGCGCCAGCACGGTGAGGAAAAAGGGCGTCAGATAGCCTGTGCCCTGCTGGAAGATTTAATGGAATCCGGCCCCCTGAAGGCCGCGCCGTCGCTGTCCTTTCTCGGGCTGGTTGTGATGGATGAACTCTGTGCCCGTCACATAAAAGCGCCGGTACTGCACTGAAGGAGAACAACACCATGAAAATGAACGTAACCGCCACCGTCAGCCATGCGCTCGGCCACTGGCCGCGTATTCTCCCGGCGCTGGGGATTCAGGTGCTGAAAAACCGTCATCAGCCCTGTCCGGTCTGTGGCGGGAGTGACCGCTTCCGTTTTGATGACAGGGAGGGGCGCGGCACCTGGTACTGCAATCAGTGTGGTGCCGGTGACGGTCTGAAACTGGTTGAAAAGGTGTTTGGTGTCTCCCCATCCGACGCGGCCACAAAGGTGGCTGCCGTGACCGGCAGCCTGCCCCCGGCTGACCCGGCTGACCCGGCAGTGACGGCCGCCGCCGGTGCTGAAACAGACGCTGCCCGGAAGAACGCCGCCGCACTGGCACAAACCCTGATGGCGAAAACCCGTCCCGGAACCGGTAACGCCTACCTGACCCGCAAGGGCTTTCCCGGCCGGGAATGCCGGATGCTGACCGGCACACACAGAGCCGGTGGCGTGAGCTGGCGCGCCGGTGACCTTGTGGTGCCACTGTATGACGACAGCGGCGAACTGGTTAACCTTCAGTTAATCAGTGCTGACGGCCGTAAGCGCACCCTGAAAGGCGGACAGGTCAGGGGCACCTGTCACACCCTTGAAGGACAGAACCAGGCCGGAAAACGTCTGTGGATAGCGGAGGGATACGCGACCGCACTTACCGTGCATCACCTGACCGGTGAAACGGTGATGGTGGCGCTTTCTTCCGTGAACCTCCTTTCTCTGGCCAGACTTGCCCGGCAGAAGCATCCGGCCTGTCAGATTGTCCTTGCCGCAGACCGTGACCTCAGCGGTGACGGCCAGAAAAAAGCCGCCGCAGCCGCAGATGCGTGTGAAGGTGTTGTTGCCCTGCCGCCGGTCTTCGGTGACTGGAATGATGCCTTCACGCAGTACGGCGGGGAAGCCACCCGTAAGGCCATTTACGATGCCATCCGGCCACCGACTGAAAGCCCGTTCGACACCATGAGCGAAGCGGAGTTTTCCGCCATGAGTACCAGCGAAAAGGCCATGCGTATCTATGAGCATTACGGCGAGGCGCTCGCGGTCGATGCCAACGGCCAGCTTCTGTCCCGCTATGAAAATGGTGTCTGGAAGGTGCTGCCGCCACAGGACTTTGCCCGGGATGTGGCCGGGCTGTTTCAGCGACTGCGTGCGCCGTTCTCCTCCGGGAAGGTGGCCTCCGTGGTGGACACCCTGAAGCTGATTATTCCGCAGCAGGAAGCCCCCTCCCGCTGCCTGATTGGCTTTCGTAACGGCGTGCTCGACACGCAGAACGGCACGTTCCACCCGCACAGTCCGTCACACTGGATGCGCACCCTGTGCGATGTGGATTTCACCCCGCCGGTGGACGGTGAAACGCTGGAAACCCACGCTCCCGCGTTCTGGCGCTGGCTTGACCGTGCCGCCGGTGGCCGTGCGGAAAAACGCGACGTGATTCTGGCCGCACTGTTTATGGTGCTGGCAAACCGCTATGACTGGCAGCTCTTTCTGGAGGTGACCGGTCCCGGCGGCAGCGGCAAAAGTATCATGGCCGAAATAGCCACCCTGCTGGCCGGGGAGGATAACGCCACGTCGGCCACCATTGAGACGCTGGAATCCCCGCGTGAACGTGCCGCGTTAACTGGCTTCTCACTGATACGCCTGCCGGACCAGGAAAAATGGAGCGGCGACGGTGCCGGACTCAAGGCCATCACCGGCGGCGATGCGGTGTCCGTTGACCCGAAATACCGGGATGCGTACTCCACGCATATCCCGGCGGTGATTCTGGCCGTGAACAATAACCCGATGCGCTTCACCGACCGCAGCGGCGGCGTGTCACGCCGGCGGGTGATTATTCACTTCCCGGAACAGATAGCCCCGCAGGAGCGCGACCCGCAGCTTAAGGACAAAATCACCCGCGAGCTGGCGGTCATCGTGCGTCACCTGATGCAGAAGTTCAGCGACCCGATGCTCGCCCGGTCACTGCTTCAGTCCCAGCAGAACTCAGACGAGGCACTGAACATCAAACGGGATGCCGACCCGACGTTTGATTTTATCGGCTATCTGGAAACCCTGCCGCAGACCAGCGGCATGTATATGGGGAACGCCAGTATCATCCCGCGTAACTACCGTAAATACCTCTATCACGCCTATCTGGCCTACATGGAGGCAAACGGCTACCGGAATGTACTCAGTCTGAAAATGTTCGGGCTGGGGCTGCCGGTGATGCTGAAGGAATACGGACTGAATTACGAGAAGCGCCATACCAAACAGGGGATACAGACCAACCTGACGCTGAAAGAGGAAAGCTACGGCGACTGGCTGCCAAAATGTGACGACCCTGCAACAACCTGACCATCATGACTCATCTGACCGGCATCTGCCGGTCTTTTTTTATCCCTGAATTCCCCGAAGGTGAACAATCCACTGTTCACCCTTCACCGTATGTTCACCCGTTATCACACTGAAATTAAAAGAGAAAAACGAAAGGTGAACAGTGTGAACAATCAAATCAAAAAAAACTTTTTTTCTCCCTGTGTGATTTCAGTACGGGGGATTAATCACCGGTATGAGTCACACCGGCAGAATGCCGGAGGTGAAGAATCGAATGTTCACCCTTCACCCATTATTCACCACCTATCATACTGAAATAAAAGGAGAAAAAAGAAAGGTGAACAGTGTGAACAGTTCTTTCGAAAAAAAATTTTTTTCCTGAGTTAACGTGCGTGAAGATACGTGTAAAAATTAATCGATAGATATTATATGTATAAGGATGTGTATAAATGAATTATAATAGAAAAATATAAACGATTTGAATCAAATGGTTATATGGCAATTTTGACTCCTGTGATCGGAATCCGCCTGACTTTTGCTGATCCCCAGCGTGTTTTCCATCACTTCGCCCAGCGTTTGTAACTGCTGATCTTCCATCCGCTGCTGGCTAACAATAGTGACCGACTGAGGAATATCACGTTGAGTCATCTGCATTTTGGTACCCGCAGAGGTAGACGTTACGCTGTAATCATTTTCGCCATCATCTGGAGCTGTGGCTGAACCCTCAACAATCACCGTTTCTTCAGTGGCTGGTGCAGCAAAAGCGGCAGAAGGTAATAGTGCCAGTGCTATGCAACCGGCAAGTAGTGACGGTTTGGTGATGGCTTGATATTGATTATCCCTGTTAAATTGTGTTGAAAGCATTTGAAATCTCTTGGTTTATGTTGTCGTCAGGCTCATGCCGGAGGAGGGTGATGAGCGATTATATTTAGTGTGCGAATAATTTTGTTTGTAAATACAAATGAGAAATATACGCATTCATATTTGTCGTGTAAACCAAACAGAGAATGTCTTTTCAGCGCATTCGCAGGCAGAAATGGGAATAATGGCGATATATACGGCAGCAAAACGATTTTTTGCTTAAGAAATCGTGAGTTAAGGTTGAAAGAGCAGGTTTAAATCGACCATACTCTATACTCGCAGTGTGGCGCGGCGTAGCATGGCGCAACGCATGGCTATTTGAAAAAGGAAAATGTCGTGGCAGAAGAAACTATATTCAGCAAAATTATTCGTCGTGAGATCCCCTCCGATATCGTCTACCAGGATGATCTGGTAACGGCGTTTCGCGATATTTCGCCGCAAGCGCCAACGCATATTCTGATCATTCCGAATATCCTCATTCCGACTGTGAACGACGTCTCAGCTGAGCATGAGCAGGCGCTGGGACGCATGATCACCGTAGCGGCAAAAATTGCTGAGCAAGAAGGTATTGCCGAAGATGGCTATCGTCTGATCATGAATACCAACCGCCATGGCGGACAAGAGGTTTACCACATCCATATGCACTTGTTGGGTGGCCGTCCGCTGGGACCAATGCTGGCGCATAAAGGTCTGTAACGATGAGAAAAGGATGCTTTGGGCTGGTGTCTCTGGCGTTGTTACTGCTGGTGGGCTGTCGTTCACATCCGGAAATTCCGGTGAATGATGAGCAATCGCTGGTGATGGAGTCATCTTTATTGGCTGCGGGCATCAGTGCAGAAAAGCCCGTCCTTTCGACGTCTGATATTCAACCTTCAGCATCCTCAACGCTTTATAACGAAAGGCAAGAACCCGTTACCGTTCATTATCGTTTTTACTGGTATGACGCCAGAGGGCTGGAGATGCATCCTCTGGAAAGGCCACGCAGCGTTAGCATTCCCGCACATTCGGCGGTAACGCTGTACGGCAGCGCCAATTTTCTGGGGGCGCACAAAGTCAGACTTTATCTATATTTGTAAGGGGTGAATCTTGATGACAAAAATGAGTCGCTACGCCTTGATTACCGCGCTGGCGATGTTTCTCGCCGGGTGTGTGGGGCAACGTGAACCTGCACCGGTAGAAGAAGTGAAACCAGCGCCGGAACAACCAGCCGAGCCACAACAGCCTGTCCCCACAGTGCCCTCGGTGCCGACGATCCCGCAGCAGCCAGGCCCAATTGAGCACGAAGATCAAACGGCACCGCCTGCGCCGCATATTCGCCATTATGACTGGAATGGCGCAATGCAGCCGATGGTCAGTAAGATGCTTGGGGCTGACGGGGTGACTGCGGGTAGCGTCCTGCTGGTTGATAGCGTTAACAACCGTACTAACGGTTCGCTGAATGCCGCAGAAGCGACCGAAACGCTGCGAAATGCGCTGGCTAATAACGGGAAATTTACCCTGGTTTCCGCCCAGCAGCTGTCGATGGCTAAGCAACAGTTAGGTTTGTCGCCGCAGGACAGTTTAGGTACCCGTAGTAAAGCCATAGGCATTGCCCGCAATGTCGGCGCTCATTACGTGCTGTACTCCAGCGCCTCTGGCAACGTTAACGCTCCGACCCTACAAATGCAGCTGATGCTGGTGCAGACGGGCGAAATTATCTGGTCAGGTAAAGGTGCCGTTTCGCAGCAATAATCCCATCATGCGCGACGAATTGCTGTCGCGCTTTTTCCCGCAGTTTCATCCCGTCACGACGTTTAATAGTGGGCTTAGTGGCGGGAGTTTTCTCATTGAACATCAGGGCCAGCGTTTTGTTGTGCGTCAGCCGCACGATCCTGATGCGCCGCAGTCCGCGTTCTTGCGCCAGTATCGGGCTTTATCACAACTACCCGCAAGCATTGCACCGAAGCCGCATTTATATCTCCGTGACTGGATGGTAGTCGACTATCTGCCCGGCGCGGTAAAAACGTATTTGCCGGATACCAACGAACTGGCAGGCTTGCTGTATTATCTACATCAACAACCACGTTTTGGCTGGCGAATAACGCTGTTGCCGTTACTGGAACTGTACTGGCAGCAAAGCGATCCGGCGCGGCGGACAGTGGGTTGGCTGCGAATGTTAAAACGTCTGCGCAAAGCGCGGGAACCACGGCCTTTACGCTTAAGTCCATTGCATATGGATGTCCACGCCGGAAATTTAGTGCATAGCGCGTCAGGGTTAAAACTCATCGACTGGGAGTATGCCGGAGATGGTGATATCGCGCTGGAACTGGCGGCGGTGTGGGTGGAAAATACTGAACAGCACCGGCAATTGGTCAATGACTATGCCACTCGCGCGAAGATTTATCCGGCGCAATTATGGCGTCAGGTCAGGCGATGGTTTCCCTGGCTGCTGATGCTCAAAGCAGGGTGGTTTGAGTACCGCTGGCGACAAACCGGCGATCAACAATTTATCAGGCTGGCCGATGACACCTGGCGGCAGCTATTAATAAAACAATAAGGAGAGCAGTGTGGGTCCAGTAATGTTGGATGTCAAAGGTTACGAACTGGACGCGGAAGAGCGTGAAATACTTGCGCATCCGCTGGTGGGAGGGCTGATTCTCTTTACGCGTAACTATCATGATCCTGCCCAGTTACGTGAACTGGTGCGCCAGATCCGCGCAGCTTCGCGCAATCATCTGGTGGTGGCGGTAGATCAGGAAGGTGGACGCGTGCAGCGTTTTCGTGAAGGTTTTACCCGCTTGCCAGCGGCGCAATCATTCGCTGCGCTGTCAGGAATGGAAGAGGGCGGCAAACTGGCGCAAGAGGCGGGTTGGCTGATGGCCAGCGAAATGATCGCTATGGATATTGATATCAGCTTTGCGCCAGTGCTGGATGTCGGGCATATCAGCGCGGCGATTGGCGAGCGTTCTTATCATGCCGATCCACAAAAAGCCCTGGCAATTGCCAGCCGGTTTATTGATGGTATGCATGAAGCCGGAATGAAAACGACCGGGAAACACTTCCCAGGACACGGTGCAGTAACGGCAGACTCACACAAAGAAACACCGTGCGATCCACGTCCACAAGCGGAGATTCGCGCTAAAGATATGTCGGTCTTCAGTTCCTTAATCCGCGAAAATAAACTCGACGCCATTATGCCTGCGCATGTGATCTACAGTGATGTTGATCCGCGTCCGGCGAGCGGTTCTCCCTACTGGCTGAAAACCGTTTTGCGTCAGGAACTGGGTTTTGACGGCGTGATTTTCTCTGACGATTTATCGATGGAAGGTGCCGCGATTATGGGCAGTTATGCCGAACGCGGGCAGGCATCACTGGATGCGGGTTGCGATATGATCCTGGTCTGCAATAATCGTAAAGGGGCCGTCAGCGTGTTAGATAATCTGTCACCGATCAAGGCAGAACGTGTTACACGTTTGTATCATAAAGGTTCATTTTCGCGACAGGAACTGATGGACTCGGCTCGCTGGAAAGCGATCAGCACCCGTCTGAATCAGTTACACGAACGCTGGCAGGAAGAGAAAGCAGGTCACTAACCCTGGCTTATGTGAGGAAGCGATGATTATCTATTTACACGGTTTTGACTCTAACAGTCCGGGTAACCACGAGAAAGTCTTACAATTGCAGTTTATTGACCCGGATGTACGCTTGATAAGCTACAGTACGCGGCATCCGAAACATGATATGCAGCATCTGCTTAAAGAAGTGGACAAAATGTTGCAACTGAACGTTGACGAGCGTCCGCTAATTTGCGGCGTTGGCCTGGGCGGATACTGGGCGGAACGGATTGGTTTTCTTTGCGACATCCGCCAGGTGATCTTCAACCCTAATTTGTTCCCTTATGAGAACATGGAAGGCAAGATTGATCGCCCGGAAGAGTATGCCGATATTGCCACTAAGTGTGTGACCAACTTCCGCGAGAAGAATCGCGATCGTTGTCTGGTTATTTTGTCGCGTAATGATGAAGCACTTAACAGCCAGCGGACATCTGAAGAGTTGCATCATTATTACGAGATTGTCTGGGACGAAGAGCAGACGCACAAATTCAAGAATATCTCCCCGCATTTACAGCGCATTAAAGCGTTCAAAACCCTCGGGTAAATGCCCTCGTCGCATCAGGTAACCTTGCCGGTACCTGATGCGCTCCGAATTCTGTAAGTCGGATAAGGCGTCCACGCCGCATCCGACAGTCGAGCATCAATGCCTGATGCGATGCTGCGCATCTTATCAGGACGACCAAACGCCCTCGATATACGCTTCACCCTATATTACTCTTCCGAATTTGCTCAAATAATAAACAATAAACTCTATTTTTTGATCTCACCCGGTAAAGTCGCCTATCTTTTCAGCAACAAAACTTGATTAACATCAATTTTGGTATGACCAATGCACCATTCATGTTATTCTCAATAGCGAAGAACATTTTCATTGCTGTAACCTGTTGTTAATTAAGAGCTATGTTAATAACCATTAATTAACAATTGGTTAATAAATTTAAGGGGGTCACGTTGACTACGCCATTGAAAAAGATTGTGATTGTCGGCGGCGGTGCTGGTGGGCTGGAAATGGCAACACAGCTGGGGCATAAGCTGGGACGTAAGAAAAAAGCCAAAATTACGCTGGTCGATCGTAACCACAGCCACCTGTGGAAACCGCTGCTGCACGAAGTGGCGACTGGCTCGCTTGATGAAGGCGTCGATGCGTTGAGCTATCTGGCCCATGCGCGCAATCATGGTTTCCAGTTCCAGTTGGGTTCCGTCATTGATATTGATCGTGAAGCGAAAACAATCACTATTGCAGAACTACGCGACGAGAAAGGTGAACTGCTGGTTCCGGAACGTAAAATCGCCTATGACACCCTGGTCATGGCGCTGGGTAGCACCTCTAACGATTTCAATACGCCAGGCGTCAAAGAGAACTGCATTTTCCTCGATAACCCGCACCAGGCGCGTCGCTTTCACCAGGAGATGCTGAATCTCTTCCTGAAATACTCCGCCAACCTGGGCGCAAATGGCAAAGTGAACATTGCGATTGTCGGCGGCGGCGCGACGGGTGTAGAACTCTCTGCTGAATTGCACAACGCGGTCAAGCAACTGCACAGCTACGGTTACAAAGGCCTGACCAACGAAGCCCTGAACGTAACGCTGGTAGAAGCGGGAGAACGTATTTTGCCTGCATTACCGCCACGTATCTCTGCTGCGGCCCACAACGAGCTAACGAAACTTGGCGTTCGCGTGCTGACGCAAACCATGGTCACCAGTGCTGATGAAGGCGGCCTGCACACTAAAGATGGCGAATATATTGAGGCTGATCTGATGGTGTGGGCAGCCGGGATCAAAGCGCCAGACTTCCTGAAAGATATCGGTGGTCTTGAAACTAACCGTATCAACCAGCTGGTGGTGGAACCGACGCTGCAAACCACCCGCGATCCAGACATTTACGCTATTGGCGACTGCGCGTCATGCCCGCGTCCGGAAGGGGGCTTTGTTCCGCCGCGTGCTCAGGCTGCACACCAGATGGCGACTTGCGCAATGAACAACATACTGGCGCAGATGAACGGTAAGCCGCTGAAAAATTATCAGTATAAAGATCATGGTTCGCTGGTATCGCTGTCGAACTTCTCCACCGTCGGTAGCCTGATGGGTAACCTGACGCGCGGCTCAATGATGATTGAAGGACGAATTGCGCGCTTTGTATATATCTCGCTATACCGAATGCATCAGATTGCGCTGCATGGTTACTTTAAAACCGGATTAATGATGCTGGTGGGGAGTATTAACCGCGTTATCCGTCCGCGTTTGAAGTTGCATTAATCGACGTACACTGGCGGATGTGGCATAAACGCCTTATCCGCCCTTGAGGAACAGCGCGATCGGCAGCCGCGTCGCATCAGGCATTCCTTCAGACTCCTCCGAATCCTTAAGTATTTCCAGCCATTCCCGCGCTTTTCATCTTCTGTCTGATAGCTGCTTTTCTCCTTCGCTTGCATGATTGGCATAACTGCAAAGAAGGAGGTGTTCCCGTGAATAAATCAATGTTGGCGGGTATCGGGATTGGTGTCGCAGCTGCGCTGGGCGTAGCGGCAGTGGCCAGTCTGAACGTGTTTGAACGGGGCCCGCAATACGCTCAGGTTGTTTCTGCAACCCCAATCAAGGAAACGGTTAAAACACCGCGTCAGGAGTGTCGCAACGTCACAGTGACCCATCGTCGACCGGTGCAGGATGAAAATCGCATTACCGGGTCGGTGCTCGGCGCTGTTGCTGGCGGCGTGATAGGGCATCAGTTTGGTGGTGGTCGTGGTAAAGATGTCGCCACTGTTGTGGGGGCGCTGGGTGGTGGATATGCCGGTAACCAGATCCAGGGCTCTCTCCAGGAAAGCGATACTTACACGACTACGCAACAGCGTTGTAAAACGGTGTATGACAAGTCAGAAAAAATGCTCGGTTATGATGTGACCTATAAGATTGGCGATCAGCAGGGCAAAATCCGCATGGACCGCGATCCGGGTACGCAGATCCCGCTAGATAGTAATGGGCAACTGATTTTGAATAACAAAGTATAACAAGGCTGTACTCTGCAATTTGGCCCCTCATTCGCTCAGGCTGAGGGGCTTTTTTTGCGACTTATTTCACCAGTTCGGGCCATAAACGCAAAGTCGTTCCGGCAATCTGCATTAGTTTTTCCAGCGATGCACCTTCGCGTGCGCTGATCGACATCCCCTGAATAATACAATTAAGGAATTCTGCCAGATGTGTCACGTCACAGTGGGTCGGGATTTCCCCGCGCGCTTGTCGTTGACATAAAAACTGCTGCAAAGTGCGCTCTTGCATCGCATGGCGTGATTTCAACGTATTGGCGATATCTCCTGAATCTGGGGAGAGGGTGGTGCAGTTGTTGATCATGAAGCAGCCTGCCGGGGTGTCTTTGCTGGTAAAGCAGTTGGCGATGGCAGCAAAATAGTCAGCCAGCGCAGACTCCACGCTTTTCTCTTCACAAAACAGCTGTGCTTCATGCTTAGCGGCAAAACGATCGATATAGCGGTCGAGAACGGCACGAAATAACCCCTCTTTGTTGGTAAATTCCGCGTATAGCGTGGGCGCTTTGGCTCCGGTCGCTTCGACGAGGTCCGCAAGAGAAGTCGCTTCATAACCGTGTTGCCAGAACAATTTCATGGCCTTATCAAGCGCGGCATCCCTGTCGAACACTTTTGGGCGGCCACGGCTTTTTTTTACACATTGTGTTGAGTCAGTTGCCATGATGCCGTTGTACCTGGTGACTGTGAATGAAAGGTTATTATAAAAATAATCACCTCCGTTCACCAGTCCAGATCCCATAAAAATAATTGCTTTCTATTTAACTGAAATTTAAAGATTTTTAAATTAATTAATGATTGTTATAAAAAATATCTTGTATGTGATCCAGATCACATCTATCATTTAGTTATCGATCGTTAAGTAATTGCTTGCGACGTCATTCATCTGCATAAGGCCACTATTATGAAAAACGTAAAAACCCTCATCGCTGCGGCGATTTTAAGCTCCATGTCATTTGCCAGCTTTGCGGCTGTCGAAGTTCAGTCAACGCCAGAAGGCCAACAAAAAGTCGGTACAATCAGTGCTAACGCGGGGACAAATCTGGGATCGCTGGAAGAGCAGCTGGCGCAAAAAGCGGATGAGATGGGCGCAAAATCTTTCCGTATTACTTCTGTAACCGGTCCGAATACCCTCCATGGAACAGCAGTAATTTATAAATAAGCATTAACCCTCATTAATGCCTGCTACTGCTGATTTTTTCCCCGCGACATGCCGTGTCGCGGGGATTTTTTTTATCCAGGATTTACAGAGTTTGTGGGCTCACTTGATGACGGCGGACATCCACCGGCATCCCGGAACGGACATCCATCACATGTTGCATCACTTCAGCGTCAGTTTGTGCTGCATCTTTAAATGATTGCATTGCGCTATTCAGCGTAATTGGCAGCAGCTGCGGATCGTCATCAATCTTCTCTGACAGCGGCTGATGTACTTCAACCAGACGCGCACCGTTTGGTTCGGCAGAGACTTTTATCGGAGTGTTGATGATATTCACTTTGGTGCCTGGGGTGACCTGGCTAAAGAGTGTTTTGATATCGTCATCCCGCAGACGAATACAGCCAGAACTTACCCGCATGCCAATGCCGAAATCGGCGTTCGTACCGTGAAGCAAATAAACGCCGCCATAGGCCGCCAGACGAATCGCATGATGGCCCATTGGGTTATCCGGTCCAGCCGGCACTACCGCAGGCAACTCAATTCCCTGTGCTTTATAACGGGCGCGGATGTTTGCCGTTGGCGTCCAGGTTGGGTTTGCACGTTTGTCTGAAACGGTGGTCACCATTGTCGGTGTCAGCGTGTCACCACCTAACTGACCAATACCTATTGGATACACGGTTACCGAATTTTTACCCGGCGGGTAGTAATAGAGACGCAGCTCCGCAATGTTGATCACAATGCCTTCGCGCGGCGCGTCTGGAAGTAGGGTTTGCAACGGGATCGTTAACACGCTGCCCGCGCGCGGTACGTAAGGATCAACGCCGGGGTTAGCCTGTAACAGAGCGAGAAAGCCGACGTTATATTTTTTGGCGATGGCTTCCAGAGAACCACCGTCATTTTCCACCACATGAAATTTGTTTTCGCCAACCAGACGACTGCCCGCTGGCGGCAGCGGCCAGGTGTTGGCTTTTGCCGGTAGCGCCAGCGCCACGGCAGCGGCGAACGTAAAAAACGTTAGCCAGCGAGAAAAACGCGTTTTGATCATCACCAAAAATCCATAATAAATATAAGGTTATTGTAATAAACAGATAAGCCTGAATTATGGATGGTGACAGTGTCGGATAGTGCAGGGAAGTGCAAAGAATTTGTAAATGTTGCAGATGGGGGCGCAGAAACGCCCCCGATTTACCATTAAGCGATCGCGTTCTCTTCCAGTTCACGCATAAACTGGCGTACCCATTCGATACGCGTTTTCCGCTCACTCAAATCCTGAATAAATTTCAGGCGCGTCGGACCATCAAGGCGGTAATGCTGCGGCTGTTTTTGCAGCAAACCAATCAACCAGGCCGGATTAACGTGATTCTTCTCGGCAAATTCGATCACCCCGCCTTTCTCATTACCTTCCAGCTTCCTGATCCCCAGTTTCTGCGCTTGCTGGCGCAGACGGGCAACATCCAGCAGGATACGCGCCGGATCCGGCAGCAGGCCGAAGCGATCGATAAGCTCGACTTTGATCTCTTCCAGTTCGTTTTCCGTTTTGGCGCTGGCAATACGTTTATAGAACGACAAACGCGTATTCACGTCAGGAATGAAATCATCTGGCAATAGCGACGGCATCCGCAGCTCGACTTCTGTTTGCTGGCTGGTGAGATCTTCCAGCGACGGCTCGCGTCCGGCTTTCAGTGCATCGACGGCGTTTTCCAGCAACTCCATATACAGCGAGAAACCGATGGTTTCCATTGAGCCGCTTTGTTCTTCGCCAAGCAGTTCACCCGCGCCGCGAATCTCTAGATCGTGCGTTGCCAGCGCAAAACCTGCCCCGAGATCTTCCAGCGAGGCAATCGCTTCAAGACGTTTTTGTGCATCGGTAGTCATCGCTTTTGGATGCGGCGTCAGCAACCATGCATATGCCTGATGATGCGAACGTCCGACGCGACCGCGTAACTGGTGCAGCTGCGCCAGACCGAAGTGATCCGCACGTTCAATGATAATGGTGTTGGCTGTCGGGATGTCGATCCCGGTTTCGATAATGGTGGTACAAACCAGCACGTTGAAACGTTGATGATGGAAATCATTCATCACCCGTTCCAGTTCGCGCTCGCGCATCTGCCCGTGACCGATGGCGATCCGCGCTTCTGGCACCAGTTCTGCCAGCCGTTCGGCGGCTTTCTGAATGTTTTCCACATCATTGTAGAGATAATAAACCTGTCCTCCGCGCAAAATTTCACGCAGGATCGCCTCCCGGACCACCAGGCTGTCATACTCACGGACAAAGGTTTTAACTGCCAGACGACGGGCGGGCGGCGTGGCGATAATCGACAGGTCACGCATTCCGCTCATTGCCATATTCAGCGTACGTGGGATCGGCGTTGCAGTAAGCGTCAGAATATCCACGTTCGCGCGCATCGCTTTAATACGCTCTTTATGACGCACCCCGAAGCGGTGTTCTTCATCGACAATCAGCAGGCCTAAATCTTTAAACTTGACGTCACTTTGCAGCAGTTTGTGCGTACCGATCAGAATATCGATTTTCCCTTCCGCCACTTCCGCAAGGATTTGCGTCTGCTCTTTGGCGCTGCGGAAACGGGAGATCATTTCGATACGTACCGGCCAGTTGGCGAAACGGTCGCGGAAGTTGTCGTAATGCTGCTGCGCGAGAAGGGTGGTAGGCACCAACACCGCCACCTGCTTGTGGTTATCTACTGCCAGGAAAGCGGCGCGCATCGCCACTTCTGTTTTACCAAAGCCAACATCGCCGCACACCAGACGATCCATTGCCAGCGGCTGACACATGTCGCTAAGTACCGCATTAATGGCCTGCGCCTGATCCGGCGTGGTTTCAAACGGGAAGCTGTCGCAGAACAACTGATACTGCTCACGATCGTGTTTAAACGCGAAGCCCTCTTTGGCGGCGCGTTGCGCGTAGATATCCAGCAATTCCGCCGCCACATCACGCACTTTTTCCGCCGCTTTCTGCCGCGCGCGTGACCACGCATCGCCGCCAAGTTTATGCAGCGGGGCGTTTTCTTCCGCGCCACCTGCGTAACGGCTAATCAGATGCAGTGACGACACCGGAACATACAGTTTGGCGTCGTTGGCATAGGTGAGCATCAAATACTCGCCAGTAATGCCGCCCGCTTCGAGCGTGGTCATTCCGGCATAGCGCCCGACACCGTGTTCCAGATGGACCACCGGCTGACCAATATGCAGCTCCGCAAGGTTACGGATCAGTGTATCGGGGTTGATGGTGCGGCGAGAATCCTGACGACGGCGGGCAACACGTTCACCGAGCAGATCGCTTTCGCAGATCAGCGCCAGATTACGCACCTTATCGACAAAACCATGTTCGGCAGCGCCAATCATCAGATAACGCCCACGGTCGCTGGCTTCATCAAGACGCATAATGCGTTGCGGAGCAATTTTAATTCGTGCGAGCAGTTCACCCAGCGCTTCACGGCGACCTTCACTTTCTACCGAGAACACCACCGGACCGTCGAAAGTCTCGAGGAACTTACGCAGCGCATCCAGCGGCGCTTTTTGTTGTGCCTGAACGGCCAGGTCTGGCAGTTTCTGGAAACCTAAATTGGCATTCGCGGCTTTTGTCGGTAAATGTTCAGTTTTTAGCTGCACCCGGGGCCAGTTTTTCAGCTCTGAGAAGAGCTCGTCCACCCGCAGCCAGAGCGATTGTGGTGGCAACAGCGGGCGCATCGGATCGACGCCGCGATTCTCAAAACGCGCCAGCGTGTCAGCCTGGAAACGTTCGGCACTGGTTTCCAGATCGCCAGTATTCACGAGCAAGGTATTGGCAGGGAAATAACTGAACAGCGGCGGCAGTGGTTCGCTGAAGAACAATGGCTGCCAGTACTCGATCCCGGCAGGTAATGTGCCTTTACTCACTTGCTGGTAAATATGTTCCGGATCGCGCTTCACTTCGAAGGTATCGCGCCACTGGCTGCGGAACAGTTCAATTGCCGCTTTATCGGTCGGAAATTCGTGCGCGGGCAGCAGATTGATCGCTTCTACTTCCTCCAGCGTGCGCTGGCTGTCGACGTCAAACACCCGCAGGCTGTCGATTTCATCATCAAAGAAATCAAGACGATAAGGCAGCTCACTCCCCATCGGGAAGAGATCCAGCAACGCGCCGCGCGTGGCGTATTCGCCGTGCTCCATCACCTGGTCAACATGGCGATAACCGGCGCTGTCCAGTTGGGTTCGTAATGCATCTCGTGACAGGCGCTGACCTTTTTTCATCACCAGCGCATGACCGTGGAGAAAACTGTGTGGGCAAACGCGCTGCATAAGCGTATTCACCGGAACAATCAGTACGCCACGCTGCATCGTCGGTAGCTGGTAAAGGGTGGAAAGGCGCGAGGAGATAATGTCCTGATGAGGCGAAAAACTGTCGTAGGGAAGAGTTTCCCAGTCCGCCAGATTCATCACCATCTGATCGGTGAACTGGCTGATTTCATCATGCAAACGCAGAGCATTTTGCATATCTGGTGCAATGAGTACCACCGGACCGGCGTGACGTTCGGCAATTTCCGCTACCAGCGTTGCACAGGCTGCGCCGGTTAACTCGCCCAGCAGACGCTGCTCACCCGCTTTGACGGGCAGCGTATAACGATATTGTTCAGGCATAACGGTTGTCAGATTCTCGTTAGGATATGCCTCAACATATGGGGGCATATCTCTGATAAGCAATGCTGTTCATTATCCGTAATCGACATGGTTTAGCAAATTGAATCGCCCCGGCTGGGGCGATGGTTTAACGAGAGTAACTGACGGCAGCGGGCAGTGAAGGCGGGGAGAACAACAGATCGCCGAATGCACGCTGTGAAAGTTTTCTTACCAGCAAGCCCGCAACAGTACAGATGAACAAACTGACAAAGGGATAAACCAGCAGGAGTGTCAGTTCGACTTGCGGCGACCAGCGTGCTGCGTTCATTTGCGCAAGCAGAGTTAAGCTGAATATTTCAACCAGAATGCGATGGGTGGTGTAGATAGCAATGGTGTTGGAGCCAATCACATTCAGCAGGCTGGTGGAGCGCATACCGAATCGTTGCTCGTATTGATAAAACAGCTTCATGATCACCACAATCGATACCAGCGACAACAGCAGCGAGATAGTAAACAACCAGGCACCGACCGCCAGAACGGTAAGCAAAGAAGCCATCAGCAGATGGCGGCGCAACGGCACCTCTTTAACACAGGTCATTATTGTTGCGCCAAACCATGCGCCAAGGCTGTAATAAAGCAAATTGCGGATCACACTGTTCATTCCCCACCACGGCGTGGGAACGAAATTAACCGCCACACTTAGCAGTACAAACAAGGCGAATAGTGGCAGCGCCAGACGGCTAAAAATTTTACATACCACGAAATAGACAATTAACGCATACAGATACCACAAGCTGGTGCTGGCGGTGATCATCCCGTGCAGGAACTCACCGGTGGAATCGGCATAAGCGGCATTGGAGGCATTGCTTAAATCGCGCTCAGGTGCCAGCCACTGGTTCAGCGCACTTAACGCCAGCCACTGCACCACGCCCCAAAGCGCCAGCACCCAGAAGATGTTCCAGATCCGTTTATCGAGACAATTTCCCCACGGTACGCTATCGATATAGCGGCGAATCAAATAGCCGGATATAAAGAAAAAAACCGGCATACGAAAGGGGGCAAGGTAAAGATTGAAATAGATCCAGCATTTGCTCAGGACTTCCGATAACGGATGCTGAAAAGTGGTCAGATGCGGATAAAAGGTAATGACCGAGTGATAAATCACCACCAGACAAATACATAACCCTTTGATCTGGTTAATCCATAGCTCTTTTTGTTTCATCAGGACAACACGCTCTTTTTTAATTTACATACGGTTGATCCTGCGGGTTATGACCCGAGGTGTAATGGGTATCTGTCTGTATTGGATGATTTTTCAGATTAAGATCAGGCGGCAAGATTGATGATAAAACATGGCAATTTAGCCGATTGATTTACGGGGGCTTTTCAGATTAGCCCTGACGATCACTTACAGTTCAGACGTTTACCCATCTTGCTTTCGCTTATATACTCGTGTCTTTGCTACAGCAACCAGACGGATTTCATGTACCAACCTGTCGCTCTATTTATTGGCCTGCGTTACATGCGTGGGCGTGCAGCGGATCGCTTCGGTCGTTTCGTCTCCTGGCTTTCTACCATCGGCATTACCCTCGGGGTGATGGCGCTGGTCACAGTATTGTCAGTGATGAACGGCTTTGAGCGCGAGCTGCAAAACAACATCCTTGGCCTGATGCCACAGGCAATTCTCTCTTCTGAGCATGGCTCTCTTAACCCGCAGCAACTCCCGGAAACGGCAGTCAAACTGGACGGCGTTAATCGCGTCGCACCTATTACTACCGGTGATGTGGTACTGCAAAGCGCGCGCAGCGTGGCGGTCGGGGTGATGCTCGGTATCGACCCGGCGCAAAAAGATCCACTTACACCGTATCTGGTCAATGTGAAACAAACTGACCTCGAGCCGGGGAAATATAATGTCATCCTCGGCGAACAACTTGCCTCACAGCTAGGCGTTAATCGCGGTGATCAAATCCGCGTGATGGTACCATCTGCCAGCCAGTTCACGCCGATGGGGCGTATTCCAAGCCAGCGCCTGTTCAATGTGATTGGCACTTTCGCCGCCAACAGTGAAGTCGATGGCTATGAAATGCTGGTGAATATTGAGGATGCCTCGCGTCTGATGCGTTATCCGGCAGGCAATATTACCGGCTGGCGTTTGTGGCTGGATGAGCCGCTGAAAGTTGACTCTTTAAGTCAGCAAAAACTGCCTGAAGGCAGCAAATGGCAGGACTGGCGTGACCGTAAAGGCGAGCTGTTCCAGGCCGTACGCATGGAAAAAAATATGATGGGCTTGCTGCTGAGCCTGATTGTCGCCGTTGCGGCGTTTAACATTATTACCTCACTAGGGCTGATGGTAATGGAGAAGCAGGGCGAAGTCGCGATCCTGCAAACGCAAGGCTTAACTCCGCGACAAATCATGATGGTCTTTATGGTGCAAGGGGCCAGCGCCGGGATTATCGGTGCGATCCTCGGTGCGGCGCTTGGCGCACTGCTTGCCAGCCAGTTAAATAATCTGATGCCGATAATCGGCGTCCTGCTTGATGGCGCGGCGCTGCCGGTGGCTATCGAACCTTTACAGGTCATTGTTATTGCGCTGGTGGCGATGGCTATCGCGCTGCTGTCTACGCTTTACCCTTCATGGCGCGCTGCCGCCACACAACCCGCTGAGGCTTTACGTTATGAATAAGATCCTGTTGCAATGCGACAACCTGTGCAAACGCTATCAGGAAGGCAGTGTGCAAACCGATGTACTGCACAATGTCAGTTTCAGCGTGGGCGAAGGTGAAATGATGGCGATCGTCGGTAGCTCTGGTTCCGGTAAAAGTACCTTGCTGCACCTGCTGGGCGGGCTGGATACACCAACCTCCGGCGATGTGATCTTTAACGGTCAACCGATGAGCAAACTGTCTTCGGCGGCGAAAGCAGAACTGCGCAACCAGAAGCTGGGCTTTATTTATCAGTTTCACCACCTGCTGCCGGATTTTACTGCCCTGGAAAACGTGGCTATGCCACTGCTGATTGGCAAGAAAAAGCCCGCTGAAATCAACAGCCGTGCGCTGGAGATGTTAAAAGCGGTGGGGCTGGAGCATCGTGCGAATCACCGCCCATCTGAACTTTCTGGCGGCGAACGCCAGCGTGTGGCGATTGCCCGTGCGCTGGTCAATAATCCGCGTCTGGTACTTGCGGATGAGCCTACCGGTAACCTCGATGCGCGTAACGCCGACAGCATCTTCCAGTTGCTTGGGGAATTGAATCGCTTGCAGGGCACCGCCTTCCTGGTGGTTACTCACGACCTGCAACTGGCGAAACGTATGAGCCGCCAACTGGAAATGCGTGATGGACGTCTGACGGCGGAACTGAGCCTGATGGGGGCGGAGTAATGGCGATGCCTTTATCGTTATTGATTGGCCTGCGTTTTAGTCGCGGACGGCGGCGCGGCGGCATGGTGTCGCTAATCTCTGTCATTTCTACCATTGGCATTGCCCTCGGCGTGGCGGTATTGATCGTCGGCTTAAGCGCGATGAACGGCTTTGAACGCGAACTGAATAACCGCATTCTTGCTGTGGTACCGCACGGTGAAATTGAGGCGGTAAATCAGCCATGGACTAACTGGCAGGAAGCACTGGATAACGTGCAAAAAGTGCCGGGTATTGCCGCCGCTGCGCCGTATATCAATTTCACCGGACTGGTAGAAAGTGGTGCCAATCTGCGCGCAATTCAGGTGAAGGGCGTTAACCCGCAACAGGAACAGCGTCTGAGCGCATTACCCTCGTTTGTTCAGGGGGATGCCTGGCGCAATTTTAAAGCGGGCGAACAGCAAATTATCATCGGCAAAGGCGTGGCGGATGCGCTGAAAGTGAAGCAGGGCGATTGGGTGTCGATCATGATCCCCAACTCGAATCCCGAGCATAAACTGATGCAGCCAAAACGTGTGCGTTTGCACATTGCCGGTATTTTGCAGTTGAGTGGTCAACTCGATCACAGTTTTGCCATGATCCCGCTGGCGGATGCCCAACAATATCTTGATATGGGTTCCAGCGTGTCAGGTATTGCCCTTAAAATGACGGATGTTTTCAACGCCAATAAGCTGGTACGCGATGCGGGTGAAGTGACCAACAGCTATGTTTATATTAAAAGTTGGATTGGTACTTACGGCTATATGTATCGCGATATCCAGATGATCCGCGCCATTATGTATCTGGCGATGGTACTGGTGATTGGCGTGGCCTGTTTCAACATCGTCTCCACCTTAGTGATGGCGGTGAAAGACAAGAGTGGCGATATCGCAGTATTAAGAACGCTGGGGGCGAAAGATGGTTTAATTCGCGCCATCTTTGTCTGGTATGGATTGCTGGCAGGGCTGTTCGGTAGCCTGTGTGGTGTGATTATCGGCGTAGTTGTTTCACTGCAACTTACCCCGATTATTGAGCAGATTGAAAAGCTGATCGGTCATCAGTTCCTCTCCAGCGATATCTATTTTATTGACTTCCTGCCATCGGAATTGCACTGGCTGGACGTCTTCTACGTACTGGTCACAGCATTGTTGCTGAGTCTTTTGGCAAGTTGGTATCCGGCGCGGCGCGCCAGTAATATTGACCCTGCGCGAGTCCTTAGCGGCCAGTAAAGGCAGTACATTAAAACAAGGAGCGGCAATGTATTACGGGTTTGATATTGGTGGAACAAAAATTGCGCTTGGCGTGTTTGATAGCGGTCGGCAGTTGCAGTGGGAAAAGCGGGTGCCGACACCGCGTGACAGCTATGACGCATTTTTAGATGCAGTGTGTGAGCTGGTAGCTGAAGCTGACCAACGTTTTGGCTGTAAAGGTTCTGTTGGCATCGGTATTCCGGGAATGCCGGAAACAGAAGATGGTACGCTGTATGCCGCCAATGTCCCCGCTGCCAGCGGTAAACCGCTGCGTGCCGACCTGAGCGCACGTCTTGATCGCGATGTACGCCTTGATAACGATGCCAACTGTTTTGCCCTTTCAGAAGCCTAGGATGATGAATTTACGCAATATCCACTGGTGATGGGGTTAATTCTCGGCACCGGCGTTGGCGGCGGGCTGATTTTCAACGGTAAACCGATTACCGGTAAAAGCTACATTACCGGCGAGTTTGGCCATATGCGTCTGCCGGTTGATGCGTTAACCATGATGGGGTTGGATTTCCCGTTACGCCGCTGCGGCTGTGGTCAGCATGGCTGCATTGAAAATTATCTGTCTGGTCGCGGTTTTGCGTGGCTGTATCAACACTATTATCATCAACCGTTGCAGGCTCCCGAAATTATTGCGCTTTATGATCAAGGCGATGAGCAGGCAAGGGCGCACGTTGAGCGTTATCTGGATTTATTAGCGGTTTGTCTGGGAAATATCCTGACCATTGTTGACCCTGACCTGGTCGTCATTGGTGGTGGCTTATCGAATTTCCCGGCAATCACAACGCAACTGGCGGACAGGCTGCCTCGTCATCTCTTACCTGTAGCTCGTGTTCCGCGCATTGAACGCGCGCGCCACGGTGATGCGGGAGGAATGCGTGGTGCGGCCTTCCTACATCTAACCGATTAAACAACAGAGGTTGCTATGCTGTCGCGTCGGGGTCATCGGTTAAGTCGTTTTCGTAAAAATAAACGCCGCCTGCGCGAGCGTTTGCGTCAGCGTATTTTTTTCAGAGATAAAGTGGTGCCGGAAGCAATGGAAAAACCAAGAGTACTCGTACTGACAGGGGCAGGAATTTCTGCGGAATCAGGTATTCGTACCTTTCGCGCCGCAGATGGCCTGTGGGAAGAACATCGGGTTGAAGATGTGGCAACGCCGGAAGGTTTCGATCGCGATCCTGAACTGGTGCAAGCGTTTTATAACGCCCGTCGTCGACAGCTGCAGCAGCCAGAAATTCAGCCTAACGCCGCGCATCTTGCGCTGGCTAAACTGCAAGACGCCCTCGGCGATCGCTTTTTGCTGGTAACGCAGAATATAGACAACCTGCATGAACGCGCAGGTAATACCAATGTCATTCATATGCATGGGGAATTGCTGAAAGTTCGTTGTTCGCAAAGTGGTCAGGTTCTCGACTGGACCGGAGACGTTACGCCAGAAGATAAATGCCATTGTTGCCAGTTCCCGGCACCCTTGCGCCCGCACGTCGTTTGGTTTGGCGAAATGCCACTCGGCATGGATGAAATTTATATGGCGTTGTCGATGGCTGATATTTTCATTGCCATTGGTACTTCCGGGCATGTTTATCCGGCGGCTGGGTTTGTTCACGAAGCGAAACTGCATGGCGCGCACACCGTGGAACTGAATCTCGAACCAAGTCAGGTCGGTAATGAATTTGCCGAGAAATATTACGGCCCGGCAAGCCAGGTGGTGCCTGAGTTTGTTGAAAAGTTGCTGAAGGGATTATAAAGCAGGAAGCATTGCCTGATGCGCTACGCTTATCAGGCCTACAAGGGGACGCAATTAATTGAATTTGCGGGTTTTGTGGGCCGGATAAGGCGTTCGCGCCCCATCCGGCATAATACACGCGCACTTTTCCGGCCTCTTTTATCGTTTACTCGTCAATAACAATGCGGCAATAAACGTACAGACACCAATTAGCCCTGCCCAGAGTGGCGATATTCTGGTAATCGCAAAGATATTATCGATATACAAACATAAAGCCTGATAACCCATATTGGCAATAGTCATCGCCACTGCAAATTTTAACGCATAAATAAAACGAGTCGTGTAGCAAAAGATCCAGGAAAATAAGATAAACGTCGCAGCCCAGGCGATAAAACCTAATGTGTTGGTGCTGCCGGGGGGAGCATTTTCATGCTGTTGTCCTGGATGCGGATAATACGTCAGTGGCGGCGTCGGTTGTTTTAATATCTGTGCTTGTAGAACAGCCAATGCATTATTGATTCCCTGATACCAGAGATCTGCATTTAAATAAGCCAGCGTGTGATTTTCTATCAGAAGGCCGAGATGTTTATCGTCCAGACCACTTTCAACCTGGCCGTTGGTGATCATAATTAACCGTGGTTCGCGGGTAGTAAATAGTAACAGAACACTTCCTTTTACATTACTCAATGAAGATGACGCATGCGCCAGCATCGCTTTACCATTTTGTCTGAGACTGGCTTCATTATTAATGTCGGGTAAAATCACAATAAACGGTGCAATTCCCGTTTGTTGGCGAAAAAGCTCGGCTTTACGTGCGATCTCTTCAGCATCCGGTACAGTACCGGTAACATCCGTAAAAAGTGTCTTCATTATTGGAATCAATGGTTTACTGGTTGCTACCAGAGGCAGGAGTATCAGTAAACTGAGCAGTATAATGAATTTTTTCATGGGCGGGACTTCCGTTTCCTGCGAGATTTTTTGGTGGAGGGGAGCGTGATTATCAGACCGACACTACCGAAAATAATGCCTGCTATGCCAACAAAGCCCCATTTAAAAAAATTAACCCAGGGATTGTTTATTTCGGCTTGTTCTGGATGCCCTGGCGGATAATAGACATTGACTCTGTCACCTTCGCTATCTTCATAAAAATCACTACCGATATTCGAATTGAAAATTAGCGTGTAATCTGGCGTAGGGCGAAAGGCAACCACTGGATACCAGGAACCATTATCATCGACGTCGTTTGAGTGATTGTTGTACCAAACGGCATCAACAATGATTCCTTCTGTATGAACCGCGCTTTTGGTAAAAGTAAAATGGTAATAAAAGATGATTGCAGAAATAACGAGCAATATCAGACCGATACCGAGAAAAGCGCGGGATAACACTTTACTGTCCTGACTCATTAGCCACATCCTTGCTAAATAAAAAACGGGCGGTAATGCCACCGCCCGCTTGCTGAATTAACGTCCTGCTTTCAGCTTCTGATAATACTCTTCATAAATGCTGCTGGCTGCGCCAACGTCATTCTGCCATTCACCATTTTTAATGGTTTCAGCATCCGGGTAGAGCGTTTTATCGTTCGCCACTTCCGGGCTTAACAGCTTACGCGCCGCAAGGTTTGGCGTTGGATAACCGATAGTTTCGGCAACCTGTTTTGCCACATCCGGGCGCAGCAGGAAGTTGATCAATTTCAGCGCGCCTTCTTTGTTTTTGGCATTTGCCGGGATCGCCAGGCTGTCCATCCAGAAAATGCCGCCTTCTTTCGGCCACACCACGTCAATTGGCGTACCCGCCTGGCGTGCAACGAAAGCAGAGCCGTTCCAGATCATGCCGAGGTTAACTTCGCCTTCCATGTACGGGTTAGCCGGGTTATCGGAGTTAAACGCTGCGACGTTTGGCATCAGTTTTTTCAGCTCGTTATATGCAGCTTCAATCTCTTTCGGATCGGTGGTGTTACCGGAGTAGCCCAGTTTGCGCAGCGCCATCTGGAACACTTCACGGGCATCGTCGGTCAGCAGCAGGCTACCTTTGTACTCTGGCTTCCACAGATCTGCCCAACTGGTGACAGATTTAGGATCCACCGCATCACCGTTAACGCCAATCGCCGTCGCACCCCAGATATACGGAATGGAGTAGTCGTTATTCGGGTCAAACGGCTTGTTGAGCATGTCTGGATCGAGATTGCTGAAGTTCGTTAACTTCGACTTGTCGATCTTCTGGATCATCCCTTCTTTACGCATTTTATCGACGTAATAGGTTGAAGGAACCACCAGGTCATAGGCACCGTCTTTGTACGTTTTCAGCTTGGCGTACATGGTTTCGTTCGACTCGTAAGTCGAATAGATAACCTTAATACCGGTTTCTTTGGTGAACTGTTCAAGCAGTCCTGGCGGCACGTACTCGGTCCAGTTGTAGAAATACAGCGTGTTGTTGTCATCGGCGTGAGCGGCGCTCATGCCCAGTGCCAGAGCACCCGCCGCGAGCAGGTGGCGTGACCATTTTTTCATTTAACGTCCCCTGTGTTACCTTTCGTTTTATCACGAGCAATAAGCTGGCTGGCAATAACCATCACCAGCGACAGCACCAGTAATATGGTTGCCAGCGCGTTAACTTCCGGCGATACGCCGACTTTGACCATCGAATAAATTTTTAACGGCAGAATTTCATAACTTGGTCCGGTGACGAACGAAGAAACTACCACATCGTCCATCGACAGGGTAAAGCTTAACACCCAGCCCGCCGCCACCGCAGGCATTGCCAGTGGCAGAATGATTTTTCGCAGAATGGTAAATTCACTGGCACCGAGATCTTTCGCCGCTTCCAGCATCCGCACGTCAAAACCTTTCAGGCGCGAATACACCGTCACCACCACAAACGGCAGGCAGAAGGTGATATGCGAGAACAGCAGCGACCAGAAGCCAAGCTGAATACCCAGCAGCATAAACAGCACCAGCAGAGAAATCGCCATCACAATATCTGGCGACATCATCACCACAAACAGCATTCCGCTAACGAACGGCTTACCGCGAAAGCGATAACGGTACAGCGCAACTGCCGTCAGTGAACCGATAAGCGTAGCAAACGTCGCCGAAAACACCGCCATTGTTAGTGAATGCTGTGCTGCCTGTAACAGGCTGTCGTTGTTCATCAGCAGGCTATACCATTTGGTGGTAAAACCCTGCCAGTTGATGCCAAAGCGCGAGCTGTTAAAGGAGTTCACAATCAAAATAATGATTGGGATATACAGGTACGCGTAGATAGCGGTCATAAAACCGCCGCGAAGCAGTCGACCGATCATTCGAGTTCCACCTTCTTATTCATAAGGCGGGACACTTTCAGGATTTTGAATTTATTCAATTTTTTCCTTTCTCCAAAATCTCTCCAAAACTTTTCCCCAAAACAGGACCACGCATTTTACAGCATTTTTATACATGGGTGAGCTTACTAGGACAGAAAAGTATTCCAGTTTGTTTACCCATATCGCTTTCCGAATGAGATTTTTGATGTGATTTCTTCGTGTTGAAAAACCACATAATGTGGTATTAGAATTAGCTATCAAGATTCACTTTGAATCCGTTTTGAATCCCATTGAACTCAGGAGTGACTATGAAGCGTAAAAGTGTGGCTTTGTTACAAGCCATTGGCTCGGTTATAGCCCTGAGCCCGACGGTCGTTTCAGCAAATGGCATGCCAGCGAATCCAGTTTCCGCTTTGCGTCAGGATGCTGCGGCTATCAGAGGCGATTTCCAAAAAGCAATGGTATCCGTTAACGTTGAAAAGCTGAACAATGCCAGATCAAAAAGAAAGTGAGAACACCAAACTCACTTGTGAAGAACAAAAGGATAATGAACTGGTTTCTCGAGTAATCGAAAATCCAGAGGTCTTAAACAGGGTTTTGGATAGTCCGCAGGTGCGGGCTATTGTTTGCCAGCATTTTCAGGGGCCTGTTCCGCCACCTTCAATGCTTAAAAAGTATGATCAACTGGTGCCTGGGCTTGCAAATCGACTTGTTGAGTTGACCGAAAAAGAGCAGGCTCATCGCCATAAAACAGTGGCTGATAGCATTGATATTGCCAGAGATGGTCAAACAAAGGCTTTTTGGTTGGCAATATTGATCATCTTAGCTGCCACTGTCTTTGGCGTCATGGGGGAGACAGTTCTTGCCGGAACTCTCGTTTCAATAGATCTTGTTGCATTGGTTACGGCATTTATTGTTGGAAAACATTATTCTAAGCAGGAACCTGATCAAGATTAGTCTCCGAACCCCGGTTGATGCCGGGGTTTTTACACTAGCAAAGCAATATCAACATTTTTCAGCTGCATTTATTTCGTCAAACAACCAATTTAACCCATTCCTGACCACGAGTATCGTTATAACGATCGGTGGTTGCCTGGACTTTATGTCCCAGTAATGTTTTTGTATCAATACCCTGCGTGCGGTACAGTCGTTCTGACAGGGAGCGTTGTTCATGAAATGTTGGCGGAGTTTTTCCTGCTGGTGGAGTTATCCCAGCCAGATCCCGTGCTTTGGCAAAGTAGTCGCTCAGGTTGTCTTTACTCATCGGCTTTGGTTGTTTCTGGTGCCGACTATGGATTAGATATGGACTTAATATTCTGTCTCGGCACCCATCAATAACTTCTTTTAACGTTATCCCAATGGCATCACAGCGTAGTGTAAGCGGTAACGCCAGACGCATTCCGGTTTTTCCCTGGGTGATATGCAAGTGTTCGTTCCACACATCTGAAAAACGCATGTGGCAAATGTCATCACGGCGCTGACCAGTAACAATCGCAAGAAGCATTGCGTTACGGATAAAGTGTTTTTCAGGCGTTGCGTTGTAAATTTTTTGCCAGTCTTCCAGGGTGAGCCTGGCTCTAGTTACTTTAGGGATCGGTTTACGGGTAGCCTCCGGAGGATTCCATCCAGGAGGAACTTCCCCTGCATGCTGTGCTTCTTTATAAATATCAACCCATAATCCACGATTTACTCTCGCTGTGCTGACCATGTCTTTATCCAGCCACTCATCCAGTATTAATGCAAAGTCTCTTACTTCCAGTTCTTTCAATGGGTGGTTTCCCAGACGGGAAACCAGGTATGCAGCCATTCGGGCTTTTTCTTTGTGAGTTGTAGCTGCAATATCTCCATTTTTCAGTCGCGTGTCCTGTATTTTCAGATATCGATCAACCCATGCCTTTAATCTGATACCCCGACGCTTTGTTGCTGACGGACTTTCATCAATTTTGCGCATGAAATATTCAGCCTCTGCTGCAGCTATTCGCTGATTGGCTGTGGAAGCGATTTTTTCTGCCTTACCTTTGTCTGTTCCGAGCCCGTGAAATTTTCCAGTCACAGGGTTTTTATACTGGTAGTAAACTCTGCCAGTTCTGCGATCAAATTTTTCGTAAAGTCCGGCTACGTCAGTGCTGTTTTTTCGTGGCCTCGGTGACATGAGTTAAAATCTCCTTCAGTGCATCATCATCGCCAGTATGAATTTCCGGCGCAATTCCTGTTTCACCAGGTCCAACAAATACTGCTCGGCGATCTATCAGCCAACGCCCACGAATTTTTTGTGGTCTTGGAACGATGTATCCTAGTTTTCCGTATTTCACCAGGGTAGTGTTTGTTATTGGGAGACTGAACCGTTTTGGCTTCCACTCATCGAGCGTTATCAGGTACTGTTCGCTCATGGCTATCACTCCGGAACGCGCCAGTTGCAGAATACCAACGACAACTGGCGACGGTTGAACATTAAAAATCAGCCTGACTCGGGATCAGTTTTTGCCAGATAACTGAAACGTATTTTGCCTGATAACGGGCGTCATCAAGTGCATTATGGCGCTCACCTTCGAATGGAATAGCAGTTCTGGCATCGAAGTCTATGGCTTTCCCCAGCTCAACGATTGTGCGTACATCGCGATCGTTGTAGTAACGCCACGGGCAGGGGATCCCCTGCCGTTCGTATGAACGGCGCAAAATCGTGTTGTCGAAGTTGGCTCCATTTCCCCAGACCTGAACAAAAAATTCACCGGAGTTTTCGTCGATAAATTCCCGCAATTGTAACAGTGCATCATCTAACGGGATTTCATCGGTCATAATGGCAGATTGCGCTTCGCGTGATTGCTTAAGCCACCATTTAATGGTGTCCCGATCAATGACTCCGCCAGCAGTTTCCAGATCGATAGTCTTACTAAATTCCGGTCCCATATCTCCGGTTTGCGGATCGAAAAATATTGCACCTATTGAGATGATCGGGGCATCAGGATTTTTTCCCATGGTTTCAAGGTCGATCATTAGATGGTCACACGTCCTGCTGGTGGATGTGATTTCTTGATGACCGTTCACCTTAATTGAGTGATCTGCCGTCTCGCCAGTTTCATTATCGCTGGCATGATGCTGATTGCCGCCAGTGTTCTCCTTGTGTGGATGTTCAGCGCCTTCCATTTCCTCCGGATCATCTTCCTGAACTTCAACCTGATACTCTTCATCGAATGTTTCCTGGTATGTTGCGTCGCCCATCACCGCGCCACAATCAGGGCAGTTGCCGCCGCCGGTCTGACCGCAGGCGGTGCAGACTTTTTCCACTTCCTGTTGCGCCACTGGTTCAGGCTGTTTCGTTTCTGGCTCGTTTTGTAACGCATTTGGGCTGTTTTGTTCCGCTTTTTGGTAGTTCCGTTCCGATTCATGCTGGTTCTGGTTCACAGAATCGCGGGTCTGGATCCCCTTAACCCATTTCGGATCATTCGGGTCGCTAATCCCTGCAACAAATTCTCCGCGAGAGGCAGCAAGCAACTTATCGGCGTCAGGCTGGCTGATATTGGCTGCCTGCATAATTTTGTTTACTTCGTCAGCGGTAACTTTTACCGGCCCTGGTTGTGCGGTCGTGTCAGATGCACCAGTATTTTGTTGTGAACCTGAGTATGTACCGTTTTTGCGGGCGAAATATTCTTCTTTCGTGATTTCAGTAGCCCCGGCAGCCAGTGCCTTATCCAGACCAGAAAGTTTGTTTGCGCGACCGTATTTTTCGCCATCCTTGTCGGTGAAGAGGAAGTAGAACGGCCCCTCACGCTCTACAGATGGTTCAGCTTCCGGCGCGGTTTCATTTTTTGGGATATCAGATACCTCAGTTTCCACTGCATCAGTTTGTGTTTCTGATGACTGGAGAACTGAACCGCCCCGGGAATCCTGGAGACTAAACTTCCTGAGAAAGAGGTAAACA
>ERZ1034710.105-NODE-105-length-38721-cov-48.484405_pt1 | contig 38721 bp, 53 predicted proteins | sample MGYA00520597_ERZ1034710 | MGnify/ENA primary metagenome ERZ1034710 (study PRJEB33766, sample SAMN09781714) | gut metagenome | biome: gut microbiome | host: Homo sapiens | place: Madagascar | study: EMG produced TPA metagenomics assembly of the PRJNA485056 data... | reverse complement strand
ACTGTCGAGAGTTTCACGCGCGCATGTGCACGCGCGTAGAATGCCGTCAATTTGCACAAATTTTTGTGAAAGGAAGCCACAATGGGAAAAAAAGTGAAGTTTGTTCCGGCCTGTCAAAAATACCGGAAGGAACTGCAAAAGATCGAAGATGCGGCCAAAGAAGCGAACTGCGACACAAACTTTTTTTACCGCTCAACGCTGGACCGCTATGTGACACAGCTGGACCTTTTGACCCAAGCACAGACCGACATGAATGAACGAGGACTGACCATCATCAAAGTCACCCCCCGAGGAGCTGAAGTTGAAGCTCCAAACCCTGCGGTCCAGACCTATAACCAAACAGCAAGCGCGGCCAACTCCACCGTTTCGACGCTGCTGAAGATCGTCCAGACGTTTAAGTTTATGGCGGCCAAGGTGGACGAGGACGATGAGCTGTAACATCCCCCCTGAGATTTTAGAGTATATCGAACAGGTGGAGAATGAAACATACCGCGCCTGTAAAGAGCAGCACGCACTGGTGGCAATGGTCCGGCGCATTTTTGAAACCGAAGATATTTATGTGGATACCGAGCGAATGCGGAGATATTTCCGACTCGCCCGGTATTTTCCGTATGAGCGTCTTTTTCCGTGGCAGACCTTCGCGCTGGGGCTTTGGCTGTGCACCTACCGCGCCGATGGACTGCCGCGCTTCAAGACGCTCTTTGCCATGGTTGGCCGTGGCGCGGGCAAGGACGGCGTGATCGCCATGGCGTCGGCTGCGCTGATCAGCCCTTATAACCCGGTCCGGCATTACAATGTGGACATCTGTGCAAACAACGAAGAACAGGCTGTCACCCCCGTCAAGGATATCGTCGAAGCACTGGAGAATCCGAAGTATGAAGCGAAGCTTTCCAAACATTTTTACCATACGAAAGAGATTTTGCGCGGTCGAAAAAACCTTGGCGAGGTCAAGGGCCGCACCAACAACCCGAAGGGCCGAGACGGTATGCGTTCCGGCGCGGTCATCTTTAACGAGGTGCACCAATACCAGAACTACGACAATATCAAAGTCTTTGTCACTGGTCAGGGCAAAGTCGCCGAACCGCGTGTGGGCTTTTTTACGTCAAACGGCGATGTCAGCGACGGACCACTTGACGATTACTTGGCGCGCGGCCGACGCATTTTGTTCGAGGGCGAAGCCGACGAGGGCTTTTTACCCTTTATCTGCTGTCTAAACTCCAAAGATCAGGTGGACGATGAAAACAACTGGAGCATGGCAAATCCATCACTCCCGTATCTGCCCAACCTGATGCAGGAGATTCGGGACGAATACCGCGACTGGAAGGAGCACCCCGAGCAGAACGGCGACTTTGTCACCAAGCGCATGGGCATCCGGGACGGTGCAAAGGAAATTGCGGTTACCGATTACGAAAAAGTGCGGGCCACAAATGTTCCTCTGCCTGACATGGCCGGGTGGAGCTGCACCGTTGGCATTGACTACGCCGAATTAAACGACTGGGCCGCGGTCAATCTGCACTTCCGGCGCGGAGACAAGCGGTTTGATATCAATCATGCATGGATATGCGCTCAAAGTAAGACCCTGACCCGCATCAAGGCCCCGTGGAGAGCATGGTGCGACCTTGGGGTATGCACCTATGTGGACGATGTGAGCATCTCGCCATATCTGCTTACGGATTATATCCGAGCTTGCGGGCGCATCTACAACATCAAAAAGATCGCGCTGGATAATTTCCGGTACACGATGATGGCCGAGGCCCTGCAAAGCATCGGATTTGATGCAAAGGACAAGGCCCGCGTCAAGCTCATCCGGCCCAGCGATATCATGCAGGTAGACCCCGTGATCCAAGATTGCTTTGACCGCGGCTTGTTTACTTGGGGCGATGTGCCGCAACTTCGCTGGGCAGTCAACAACACCAAGCGTGTCCGCAGCAGCCGCGCGCAGGGCGTGGATACCGGAAACTTTATTTACGCAAAAATTGAAGCAAAAAGCCGAAAGACCGACCCGTTTATGGCTTTGGTGGCGTCTATGGTCATCGAAAGCGAACTCGGGACCGGACAGGTCAAAATGCCGCGCTTTGGGGCGATTTGCTGGTAAGGAGTCAAAAACATGTCCTTTTTTGAAAAAGTGAGCGCCTTTTTTCGGTCAGATGGAAAACCACCCGGAGACCTGAAGCTCCCGGCCCAGCACACGGAAGAAATCCCTCTCAATGCGAAGGAAGCAAAGGTCAGGTTGTCCGACTGGATCAGCTGCTGGGAGGAATACCGGCTTCGGGAGCTGGCGTTTAACAGCTGCGTGAATCTCATTGCGAAGGCAATCGCCAACTGTGAGTTTAAGACCTTCGAGCGCGGGCAGCCGGTCAAGAAAGATTACTATTACATGCTCAACGTCGAGCCGAACTTGAACGAAAACAGCACGGCGTTTTGGCAGAAGGTAATTTACAGGCTTTACAAAAACAACGAAGCTTTGATCGTCGCGACGCCTGTGAGGGGAAGCCCCAATCTTGTGGTTGCGGACAGCTGGACCAAGCCGGAATACTTCCCGGCGCAGGAAAATATCTACCGTCAAATCCAGATCGGAGACGAGTCGTACACCCGCGACATGAGGGAAAGCGAAGTCATCCACCTTATCCTTAACAGTGCCGACGCAAAGGCTGTGGTTGATGCCATGTATGACAGCTATAACAAGCTGCTGGAACTAAGCATCAAAAATTACAACTGGAACTCCGGCCAGCACATGAAAATCCACGTTGCCCAGACGACCGAAGGAACAGACGACTTTGAAGAAAATTTTGCAAAAATGATAAACGAGCAGTACAAGCCATTTTTGCAAAATGATTTCGGCATTCTGACCGAGTTTGACGGTTATGAGATGTCTCCATTTGAAAATTCCGGGAAAAACGGCAATACCCGCGACATCCGGGCGCTTGTGGATGATATTTTTACATTTACCGCGCGCGGGTTTGGTATTCCACCGGTTTTGGTGCAGGGCGACGTGGCTGGCATTAAGGACAGTGTAAACCACTGGTTAACGACCTGCATCGACCCGCTGGCAGCGCAGATCAGCGAGGAGCTGAACCGAAAACTCTATGGTCGGCGCGTCTGGCAAAAGGGCGACCGAGTCAACGTGGATACCTCGACCATCCAGCACTTTGACATCCTGACCAATGCTTCTAACATTGAAAAGATCGTTGAGAGTGCCGCGTGGAGCATCAACGAGCTGCGCGAGAAGGTTGGAGACTCGAGCATCCCCGAAGAGTGGGCAAACATCCATTGGATGACCAAAAACATTGCAACGGTCGAAGCAGTTGCCCGAAATGCCGCGACCGAATCAAATCAAAAGGAGGGCCAAGAAAATGCCTAAACCGTATTTTGATATCCAGCAGAGCGGCGAAGAAGCTAACATTTACATCTTCGGTGACATTACAAGTTATCGATGCATCGAAAACGACGTCAGCGCCTATCACCTTGCCAACCAGCTGGAACAGGCCGGGGATCTGGCCGAGATCAACGTCCATATTGACAGCTACGGCGGCGAAGTTTCGGAAGGATTTGCAATCTACAACGCCATCCGGAACAAAAACGCACAGGTCACGACTTACGCAGACGGCTTTGTAGCCAGCGCGGCGATTTACCCGTTTCTGGCTGGTACGCAGCGTGTCGCCAACAACGTGAGCGCGTTTTATTTTCACCCCGTCGTCGGCGGCGGGTGCGGCTATGCGGAGGACCTGCGGGAAGCGGCGGATGAGCTGGATAAGCTCACCGAGATCGGACTGCGGGCCTTTACGAACACCGGAATGCAGGAACAGGCCGCGCGGGACCTTATCAACAGTAAGACGTGGTACAACCCCGAAGAGATTTTGGAGATGGGCCTTGCAACCAGCATCCAGAAGGGCCAGCGCGGCGAGGAAGCAGCACAGAGCGTCCGAGATACCATCATCCGGCAGATGCTGGTAAAGCCCGCTCCTGTCCCCCCGAAACCGCCCGGCGAACCACCCGAACCCCCAAAAAACAATTTGATGAGCTTGTTTGCCAAGCTTTGACCAAACCGTAAAGGCGTGTCCACAGTGGACACGCCTTTTATCATACCCTAAAAAGGAGACAACAACATGAATCTGAAGGACATGTACCAGAAGAACCAGAAGCTCTCTGACCTGCGGCAGAAGCTCGGCGATGCCATCAAGGACAACAAGCCCGACGAGCTGTCCAGCGTTTTTGCAGAGATGTGCCAGACCATCGGCGAGATCAACAGCGCTGAGTATGAGGCCCAGCTGAACGACCTGAAGCAGAGCTTTGACAACTCCGCCTTGTATGCACGCGGCGTGCGCCAGCTGACCACCGAAGAAAAAGAATACTACCAGAAGATCGGCGACGCCCTGAAGAGTGGCAATCCGAAACAGGCCCTTGAAAACGTCAATGTCGTTTTCCCGCAGACCATCATTTCCCGCGTCATGGAGGACCTGACCGAAAAGCACCCGCTGCTGAACAAGATCCAGTTTACCCCGACCGGCGGCGCGATCCGGATGATGCTGAACACCGATGGCCGTCACAAGGCCGCGTGGGGCAAGTTGTGCGCAAAGATCGTCGAAGAGCTGACCTCGGGCTTTAAGGAAGTGGACGTCGGCTTGTATAAGCTGTCGGCCTTTATCCCTATCTGTAAAGCTCAGCTCGACCTCGGCCCGGAATGGCTGGACCGCTACATCCGCGCGATTCTGGCGGAAGCACTGGCCAACGGTCTGGAATACGGCATCGTCATGGGCGACGGCAACGATGAGCCTATTGGTATGATCCGCGATGTCAGCGACAGCGCCACCGTCGTGGGCGGTGCATACCAGGAAAAGGCAAAAATCAAGGTGACGGACTTCGAGCCGACCACCATGGGCAACCTGATTTCCCTGCTGGCAGTCACGCCGAACGGCAAGGACCGCAACCCGGATGACCTTATTCTGCTGGTCAATCCGCAGGACTACTACCAGAAAGTCATGCCCGCAACGACTATCCGCACGCCGGATGGGACCTACCGAAACAACGTGCTTCCGTACCCCGCCACCATCATTCCCGTTTCGGCCCTTCCGCGCGGTCAAGCTGTGTTTGGTGTTGGCCGCTTGTACTTTGCCGCCGTCGGTATGAACAAGGGCGGACGTCTGGAATACGACGATTCCTATCGCTTCCTCGAGGACGAGCGCGTTTACCTCATCAAGCTGTATGCAAACGGTTTCCCGGTGGACAACAATGCCTTCCTGAACCTCGACATTTCCGGCCTCCGCCCGCTGACCTATAAGGTCGAGACGGTCACCTCGCCCACCCCGTCCACGGACGCCAATCTGGCCGCGCTGAAGCTGGGCAACCTGAGCCTGTCTCCGGAGTTTAGCGCAAGCACCGCAAGCTACACCGCAACGACCACTTCCGCGTCCAACGTCATCACGGCCACTCCGGCGTCTGCGGGTGCGACCGTCGAGGTTAAGGTTGGCAGCAAGACTATCGAAAACGGCAAGGCTGCAACGTGGTCGGAAGGCTCCAATACGGTGACCATCAATGTGACGGCTGAGGACGGCACGACCAAAAAGGCCTATACCATCACCGTCACCAAGGAGTAATCTATGCAGACCGCATGGGATGGCATCCGGGCCGAGCTGCTCCCGGATATCAAAAACTATCTCGATATCACATGGGACGATGACGCGACCGACAGCAAGATTTGGGACCTTGCCCTTGGGGGCATGACCTATCTTGACAGCAAGATCGGGTCCGCGCAGGATTACACCCTGCCCGGACCTCATCGGTCGCTACTGATGGATTATATCCGCTATGCCCGCGACGGCGCAGCGGATATTTTTGAAAACAACTATCGTCACCTTATCCTCGCAGCCCAGAATGAAAGGCGGGTGAAGGCCTATGCCGAGAAAGCTTCCGACGCGGCCAACGAAGGACATTAGCCAGAACTTTAATTCGGGCGTGGTTCGGATTTTTGCCGTCAAGGACGTTGCAAAAGTCGGGTATCAGCCCAAGTTGGAGCTTACCCAAAAGGCGTTTGCCCGCTATGAGGAGCAGCGGTTGGGCATCAACCGCCTGTACCTCAGTCGTCAAAACCTTGCGGAGATCGTCCGGGTCGTGCGCATCCCGCGCCCAAGCGTGTCCATCAGTAGTCAGGACGTTGCACAGACGGAGGACGGCCAGCGATACCGCGTGGATGCCGTGCAGGTCGTCGAGGGCAGCTATCCGCCCGCGCTGGATATTAGTTTGCGGGCCGTCGAAGAAGATTTCGATTCCCGATTGAAAGGAGATGGACCCGATGACATGGGATGAATGCATCGTTGCCGCACATACTGCCGTGACCGATCAGGTCAGCCACGGCGGACGGCTCAAATCCAAGCGCTATTTTGTCTGGCAGGAGGATATACCAAACGATTTTAAGGCAGATGGAAAGCATTTAGAGCGTGCTGTAACCGGAATTACAGACCTTTTTACAACTTTAGAATTCGACCCGTGGAGAGATGAATTTAGAAAGCAGCTTAATGAGTCAGAATTTATTGCGTGGAGGGAGAACCAACCGCAATATGAAGCTGACCGAAAAATCTGGCACTATCAATGGAGCTGGGAGGTGTCCGGCTGTGGCTAGGATCACCTCAAAAGGCATTGAAAAGTACATGAAACAGCTGCAAGAGTTGAACAGAGACACCGACGATGTTTGTAAAACTGGTGTTTTTGCTGGCGCAAAAGTAATGGGCGACAAAATCAAGGCCGCGATCGATACGATTCCTATTAGAACCCCTCCACCCGGAAAAGAGCAATTTCATGCAAACAAAGCTGCCGGAGAGTTTTTGGAAGGTTTAACACCTGAACAAGCTGAGGACCTGAAAAAAGGCTTTGGTATCGCCGCGTTCAATCACGAAAATTACGCGTGGAATACCAAAATCGGATTTAATGGATACAATCGAATTAAAACAAAAGCCCATCCAGACGGGCAGCCAAACGCCATGATTGCTAGAAGTCTGGAAAGCGGGACAAGCATTCGAATCAGAACCCCTTTTGTCGAACCAACCGTTAAGTCTGGACGTAAAGAAACAGAACAGGCAATGGAAGATGCTGTTTCCAAGAAAGTTTCAGAAATCATGAAAAAATAACACTCACGGAAGGTGTCCACAGTGGACACCTTCTTCTTTTTTATTTTGGAGGAAAAACCTATGCCCGAAAATCCGAAAAGTTTTGTAACCACCGGCTTTTCCAACATCCACGTCGCGCTCTATGCAGCCGACGGCGGGAACGTTACTTACACCGGCGTCCGAAAGCTGGGCCGCTCGGTGAGCATGAGCACCGATATCTCGACCAGCGACGACAATAATTTTTATGCGGACGACCGCGTGGCCGAAACGGAAACCGGCTCTGCTTTTACCGACGGTTCCGGCACGATGACCGTTGACGGCTTGACCCCGGACGATGAAAAGTTCCTGATGGGCCTGAAGAGCGGAAATTCGGTCGATATCGGCGCTGATACCATCACCACGCTGGAATACGGCGCGGAGATGGACCCGCCATACATCGGCATCGGCGCTGTGAAAAAAGTGCAGCGTGATGGAAAAAGCATGTGGCATGCCGCGGTCTTTACCAAATGCCGGTGCAAGGTCCCGGGTGACGATGTGACCACGCAGGAGAACCAGATCGACTGGCAGACGCAGGACATCGACTTTACCATCATGCGCGACGACAGCGCCAAAAACCGCTGGAAGATCATCCCCGAGACGCTGTTTGCATCCGAAGCAAACGCCATTGCGTTTATCAAAAAGGTTCTGGGAGGAGAGTAAAGCATGATTGACAAGTACATTGCATGGACCAACATCAAGGGTAAAAAGTTCCCGCTGTGCCTGACTGTCGGCTCGTCCGAGGACCTCGAAAAGGCTTTCGGCTCCATTGACGCCATCGGAAAAAGCGTTACGGAGCACGCCGAAAAGGGTGAGCTGAGCGAAATGATGCGCACGATCTTGACCGCGCTTCGTCCGCTGGCGGAAGCTGGAAAATGCTATCTTGCCGCAAGTGCCGCCTTTTCCGGCGAAAAGGTGGAGGAAATCGACGACCTTCCCCCGAACGAGACGCTGAATATCATTCTGTCCGGCACGGAGATTATTGATATCTGGGCAGACGTCGCTTTGGCTCTTCGGGGCGGTTCCTCGCGTGATGTGGAGGTCGCACCGGATAACAGCTCAAAAAACGGCGAAACCGCCATGTGATCCGGCTCAATACTACATGGTTTTTGTATTACGGCCGGAAATTGGGTATGACAGAGCGCGAAGTTTTGGCTTGCCCGCTTGGCCGGATGCTGGATTATATGGCGTGCATGCAGATCGAGAACGGTGCAAACCAAAAAGTTTATGCCGAGATTGACGAGCTTGCAAAAATCAGATAAGGAGGTGGTAGCGCTTGGCAAAAACGGATATCGGCCCCAAAATCAGCGTTGAGGGCGAAAGCGAATACCGGAAGCAGATGCAAAGCATCATCCAAAAACAGCGGGAGTATTCGGCAGAATTGACGTCTGCAACTGCTGCTCTGGGCAAAAATGCAACTGCTCAGGAGCGCGCCACGTCTGTAGCATCCATTTTGCGCAAACAAATCCAAAATCAGGAGTCTGCGATTTCGGCGCAAAATCTGATGCTCCAAAAAGCTGTTAATAAATACGGCGAAGCAAGCGTTCAGGCGTCCAAATTCCGCACGTCGATGTACAACACTAACGCGGAACTTCAGACGCTCAAGAGCCGCCTTTCCGAAGCAGAAAGCGGCCTTGAAAGCTTTTCGGACAAAGCCAGCGATTCCGGCGACAGTCTGCAAGGCTCTATCACGGCTGGAATGCTGGCGGCAAAAGCTTATGAGACGGTCGGAAAGACCCTCTTAGATGCGGGAAAACAAGTAGTCCAAGTAGGCATCAGTTACAATGCCCAGCTAGAGCAGTACCAAACTGCCTTGACCAATATGCTGGGCAGCAGCGAGGAAGCACAGTCTATCCTCGAGGAGATCAAACAGGATGCAGCGCGGACTCCGTTTGATACTGCTGGTCTGGTCAAAGCAAATGAGCTGCTGATCTCCACCGGAGTGGACGCAGAATCGTCCCGCAAAACCATTCTTGCGTTAGGCGACGCGGTTTCTGCGACCGGCGGCGGAAACGACGAGTTAAGCCGCATGGCACAAAATCTACAGCAAATCAAAAACGCCGGAAAAGCTACTGCGGCAGACATCAAGCAATTTGCTTATGCCGGCATCGACGTTTACGGCATTCTGGCCGACTACACCGGCAAATCAACCGCCGAAGTGCAGAAAATGACGGTCACTTATGACCTACTGACCGCTGCGCTGGAAAAGGCCTCAGACGAGGGCGGTCGATATTATAACTCCATGCAGACCCAAAGCGAGACGCTTAACGGTCAGATGTCTACTCTGCAAGACAATGCCACTCAGCTGGCTGGCTTGATGACAGAGGATTTGACCAACGGCATCAAAATGGTTGTGTCAAACGTTAATGATTTAACTGTTGCCGCGACCGAAGCGTACAAAACAGACGGCTGGGTTGGACTGCTCGATGCTATTACGGATTGCATGGGACCGATTGCATCCCTTAAAACTCAATTTGAGTCTTTTGCATCAAGCTCTATCTCGTGGCTGGACCAGTTAAGCTATAAACTTAACAAAGCACTTGGAAAAGATGCTTATGCTGGCTACGAGAGCTATGAGGACTATCGCAAACAGACGGACCATCAGACCAATCGTGACCGCCGACGCCAAGAAGCCTTGGCCGGAAAAGGTATCTCGAGCCAAAAGCAGTATGACCGCTTACACCCGAAAGAAAAAACAACCACGGGTGGAACAGGCGGAACTACGACTGGAAGCAGCGCTCAAAAATCAACGGCAAAAGTTGCCGCTGACCAGAAAAAGCTTGCAAACAGCGTCACCGAAACCTCGACAGAGCTGTTAGAGGGGACTGGAAACATCGTAGGTGCAATCAAGCAGGTCACCGAGACTGCGGATAACACCTATAACGTCTACGACGGGACCACAAAGCAGCTAAAAGGGACCACCGAGGAAACGGCCCAGACCATAACGCGCAGCTGGACTGAAATGGTGGACGGCGTCCAGAAAAATTATAAGCAGGTCGTCACTTTGCTTAACGGCGTGGAGCAGTCCAGCAAAACCACCATCGAGGGCGTCCAAGCGGCATCTAAAACATCGGTTGGAACTAAGACCGAGAAAATCTACGGCGTCGATGGCGTGGTTGGCGCGCTTGATCGGACCACCACCACGACCAAAAAAATCGAGCAGGTCCTAGATGAAACGACCGGCGAACTGAAAGACACCGTCACATCCACGACCGATGTTGTGACCGACTCTTATGTGGCTATCATCGACGGAATAGCCCAGACGGTCGAGCGGACGACGACATACGTTGACGGGGTTGTGACCGATGTGCAGGAAAAAACGAGCGGCCTGAAAGAGGAAATCGTAGATGTACAAGGCACGATTGGCGGATTTGGAAAATTTGTCCTTGACCTCGATACAAAACTAGGTGGTCTTGAAAAGGTCGCATCCAACTTAAGCAAAAGCCCTTTGAGCAACTGGTTTGCAGACCTCAATAAAGGCTATCGAGCAAGCGACAGCTTTTTTGATAACATTGATTGGCTGCAACTTGGCGGAAGCGTCGTCAGCATGGGAATCCAAGGATATAAGCTTACAGGTGGAAACCCATGGGGCGCGGCTGCTGGTGCTGTTGTTGGCGGTGTAAGTTATTTGCTTGGGCAGTCACTCAGCGCAGAAGCTGGAACTTGGGGCGCTGATTTGGTCTCAACAATGGCGGGCGGAATGGAAAGCAACGCCGGAAAGCTTGTGACTGCGGCCAAAAATATCGCAAACAAGATCGCGGAGTATATCCACTTTTCTCGTCCGGATGTCGGCCCGCTGCGTGAGTACGAAAAATGGATGCCGGACATGATCGACGGCATGGCGAAGGGTATCAAGGATAATGCCTATGTCCTGCGCGATGCGGCCAAGGGCTTGAGCGGCCAGATCGAGACGCAACTGACCTATGACGTCGGGCGGTCCAATGCGGCCATGAGTGCGGCGTACACCAACCGGCGTATCAACATGGGCGGTGTATCGCTCAACATCTACCCGCCGTCCGGCATGGACGCGGAAGAGATCGCACAATACACGATCGACCGATTACAGGCGATGGTAAACGCGGAGGCAGCGGCTAATGGAGAAATACCTGTATTTTAACGGGCACAGCTCGAACGAGTATGACTGCCACATTGAACACAAGCCGGAAATCCCAGTCCCGGAAGCGAAATATGAGGATTACGAGGTCCCGGGCCGCAACGGAACGCTGCACGCGGACCTCGGCTATTATGGCAACATTACCGTGACCTATGAGCTGTACTTCCACGGTCGGAACCCGACTGCGGAGGACGCCCGCACGATCAAAAAATGGCTGGCCGGGACCCCGGGAGCGCATCAGCTCTCGGACGGGTACGACCCGTCATTTTTTTATTTTGCGACGGCAAAACCGAGCAGTATTAAAAACATCCTCGACAAATACGGGCGGCTGTCCGTCGAGTTTGACTGCGACCCTCGACATTTTTTAGTATCCGGATATCATGAGATGGATCTTGAAAACGGGCAGACCCTGCTGAACCCGCTGGACCAGATCGCGCTCCCATATCTGACGATCACAGGCGACGGCGACGAAGGAAAAATCCTGTTTAACGGCGTGGAATTTGACGTCAAACCGTCTGCAAACCAAAAAATGTACTGCGATTGCGAAAACTGGGATGCATCCGACGAGGACGGGACCAGCGCAAACGCCCGCGTTGGCGGGGTTTGGCCCACATTGCAAGCCGGAAGCAATACGATCAGCTGGAGCGGCGGCGTAACCGGCGTGACTCTGACCCCGAGGTGGTGGACACTTTGAGAAAAAATTATCCGATTTTGCACGAGGACAGTGAAACCTCCATCCGCAATTACGGATGGGGAGCACTGTCCGACGCGCTCAGCTGCACCGTCGAGCAGGAAGAAAACGGTGCGTATGACCTGAGCGTGATCTATCCGATGACGGGCATCCACGCCGAAAAGCTTCTCGAGCGGAAGCTTATCAGCGCGAAACCGTCCTCGTATGATGCCCGGCAGCTATTCCGCATCTACCGCATCACGCGGCCGATGGATGGAAAGATACAAGTCTATGCGCACCACATCTCGTATGATCTCAATAACTGCATCGTCAAGCCGTTTAAGGCCACCAGTCTGTCGGATGCAATCAGCAAGCTCAACGCTAACATTGTAGGAGATTGTGCTTTTTCGATCGAGGCTGACTATAACACCGCAGGAGATTTTGAGGTCAGCAAACCAATGACGGTGCGTGCTGCTATGCTGTCCGACAATGCAACGACCCTTGCAAGCACTTACGACGGCATTTGGTCATTTGACGGCATGACCTGCACACTCCAAAAAAGGGTCGAGCGGAATCGTGGTGTGACCATTGCATATGGGCTTAATCTGCTGGATGTCACGCAGGAAAAAAACATTGAGGACGTCTACACGCACGTTTATCCCTACTGGATGAGCACCGAGAAGGGGAAGTATTACGACCTCGAACCCATCCAAGCGTCGGCGATCACCGGATACCGCAAAATTTACCCGCTGGACCTGACCAGCTACTACCAAAAAGCACCGTCTGACGCCAGTATGCGCAAGACGACCAATGAGTTTATCGAAAAAAACGACATTGGAAAAATCACCGTAAGCCTGACCGTCAGCTATGTGCAGCTGGAAAAGTGCGTTGAGTACAAAAACTCTGGGCAGAGCAAGATCATCCTGCTGGGCGATACCGTTGAGGTGCGCTATCTGCGCCTTGGCGTCAGCGTGCTGGCGAGGGTCTCTAAAATCTCCTATGACGTCCTGCAAGACCGCTACAGCTCCATCCAAGTGGGCGACGCCAAAGAAAAACTTGCTCGAACGACCGTGCGGGACCGCAACCGGGTGACCACCGCCAACGACCGCGCCGTGGATGCAAGCCGCGTTGCTACGGATTACATCGCCGAGTCAGATGATGGCGTCAATTTTGGTGTGGGCGATTACTCGTACATTATCAATCAGGACGGCCTCGAGTTTCGGGGCGTGCGAAATCAAGAGGAAATATACCGAAATGAAAATCCAAGCGATGGAATCGAAGTCGATACGGTATGGTGGGCTAATTTAAGCAGCTATTCGGCGGTTGCTGTCGGGTTTATTGACAACCTTGGGGGTATTTTTGACAGCGCAACAATTTCGGGCGACAGTATTCAATGGACCATTGCGCCGGTTAACGAGCAGAAAAACCGCGCGACGTACACATGGGATTATCCGCGCACCCGGGAATTTAAGGTCTATAAGAACCGTATCTGGTTTGGTCCGGGTGGTTGGATGGACTCCAAAATGGTGGCAGGAATCCCCGTGGGTGCAACGCTGCACGAAAATAGAAAGTGCTGCATTCCGTATATTGTCATGGGCTTTTTGTGAGGTAACTGCAATGTATATGATCACATTTGACAAAGAGACGAAAATCATCACGTCAGTTGTCAAAATAAATCCCAAATACGCACTATCTGTTTTGCCAGATGGGGCAGCTTATGTTCCATCGCCGCCAGAGGGTCGCCTTTTCGAGACACGATACCTCGAAACCGGCGAATATGAGACGATTGTAAAGGAGAATGATTATGCAGAGAATCAAAATTGACTTTGACAATCCGGGACTGCCCAAACGGCTGGATGTCATGGAAAATGATGCTCAGAGCCGCTTTTTTGAGGCGGAACTTTATCAGGGCGGAAAAGCTTATTCTGCGCCCTCTGGGGCCACTTACAGCATCATGTATCACGGCTTCGGCCCCCAGAATGAGGGCTGGTATGATACCATCAACGATGGCGCGGGCAAGCGTGTGGCCTGTACCGTCTCCGGAAACGTCGTCACCTGCGAGATCGCACGTCAGGCGCTGCAAGTGCCAGGCCACATGACCGTTATTTTGTGCGTGACCGATTCTACCGGCTACATGCTCAAAGGCTGGCCCATTACGGCAAACGTCCGCAATGACGATTATAATGACGGGGAAGAGGTTGAAATGTACTTCAACCTCTCCGGCAACGTGAACAACTCTATCGACCAGCTGAAAAAAGCAATGGCCGATGCGGAACAGGCTCAAAAAGACATCGAGACCAAAGCCGCTGAAGCGCTGGCGAGCATCCCGGAGGATTATACTGAGCTGGATGCGAGCGTGAAACAACTGAAGGAAGATTTAGGAGAGGATTATACTGAGCTGGATGCGAGCGTGAAACAACTGAAGGAAGATTTAGGAAATGTAGAGTCTACCACATTTACAATTGAAAAGGGGTCTACAAATGTTTTTGATTCTACAAACATAACAATCGGAAAAATATTAAAGCTTGATATTGGAATTAGCAAATTAGAATCTTATCAAGCTTCGGCAAAAGGGTTTGTAGCAAATCAGATATGGGATGTAAAAAAAGGAGATGTGCTTTACACCACATCTGCGTATTGTGGCTTATGCGTATATGATGCTAATGGTGTACTGCAAGAACATTTCAACAATGGTAATAAGAATCATACTATTACTGTTGATTCTGCACACTTTCTTAGGCTGTATTCCAGTTCTTCACATGCTACGTACACTACTAATTTTATGCTATCAATAAACAAACCATTGCAAACCGAACATGAAGAATATAAACCCGATAAGAAAATATCAAATTTCATAAAATTAGAAGAAAAAATAAATGAAAATGGACAAAATGTAAAAGATTTAAGCGAATCTGTCAAAGGAATAGAATTATCCAAAAACTTACTTGACAACTCATCTGTTATAGAAAATAAAAGGCCCTCAAATTGGGATGGTCAAACAATCAATGACAGTTATAAATCAGACGGGTATTATACGTTCAGGGCTATTCCAGTGACACAAAATAGTACATATTATTTTGTCGAAAATGGTGATTTAATCAATTTTGGTCAGTTAGCAACCTATGATAAGGATGGTAAATACGTTTCTTTACTGAGTCCGTCAGTATTCAACGTGAATAGGGTAAAAGTAGGATATATCATTCCAGAAAACGTCGCTTATGTGCGGGGTGAATCTAATACAAGTAATTTCTCCAATGTGAATTTTAAACTATTTAACGGGCGGTTTGAAAAAAAGTTCTTAAAATATAACGAATCAGCATACGATTGGAAAAATCTCCCTGTTATAGTTTTTGACTTTGACCAAGTGGTTGAGATTGATGCTCGTTTTACAATATTAAAAAAATATGGTTTTGCCGGGAATGTTGTGGAGACAGCGACAAATAATTATGAAATTACAAAAGAACTCGTTAAAATGGGATACGATATATCACCTTATCTTGGCAACCATACATGGGATTATTCAACGGAAGATGGAATCCAAAAATTAACTGCAAACATTGCAGAAAAATTGGGTGGATTGGAAGCTGTCGGTATATATAATCCAACTATGATTTCTTGTAGTGGACATAAATATTCAGACACAATGGAAAAGATATTATCTTCTTATAGGATTGATTATGTGCGTTGTACTGGGTTTATCAAAGATAGAGTTTTGAAAGGAAAATCAATGTATGAAAATTCGTATGGCACAAGAATCGTAGTTCCTATTGGTTTAGGCAGTTATAATGGTGTTGACGAATTTAATGCCACAATAGATTCTCTTGTGGATGGAAATGTGCCACTTATTATGCCATTTATGCATACGTTTGGATATGACGCAGATTGGATTACACAAGAGGCTTTTGAGAAAGTAGTATCTCATGTGTCAGAGCTGGTTAAGAATGGTAAAGCTCTATGTATGAATATGCACGATTTTGTGGCGTATAATGATGCGGTAAAATCAATTCATGATGATTATATTCGCAACATGTCTGCAATTTTCAATTAACTAAAGAGGGCTTTAGTTCACCAAACACGTACCAAAAAACAGAAAGGACGGATATCATGCTTCCTATCATGGACGTTTCCCGCTGGCAGGGCGACATCGACTGGAACAAGGTCAAAGCAAGCGGTCTTGTCTCCGGTGTGATGCTCAAAACGGTCAGCACCAACCGCAAGCTGAGCAAGCGCAAGGATGGGTTGTACATTGACCCGACCTTTGAGCACAACTATGCCAAATGCAAGCGCGTTGGTCTGCCGGTTGGCGTGTACTACTACACTTACGCCACCGACAAGGAGATGGCAGACTCAGAACTTGCCCTGCTCAAGACAGCGCTGACCGGCAAAACCTTTGAGTTGCCCATCAGCTTGGACGTGGAGGACAACAAAATCAAAAAGTTGTCTACGCAGGCGCTGACCGACCTTGCCGCCTATGCACTTTCTACGGTGGAGCAGTGGGGCTTTTACGCCCTGCTGTACGTTGGGCTGAATTTTGCGCAGACGGAGCTGTACATGGGCGGCGCTGCGCTGCGCAAGTACGATGTATGGCTGGCAAGATATCCCAGAGACAAGAGCAAGACTAAACCGGAGGACAAGCCTAAAACAGACTTTTCCTTTGGGATGTGGCAGTACACCAGCACCGCCAGTGTGCCGGGCATCACGGGCAACGCAGACCTTTCCCACGCTTACAAGGACTACGCCGCAATCATTGCAAAAAAGGGGCTGGACAGGCTCCGGGAGGCGTAATGTGCTTGAGGTAATAAGAGATTACTGGGTCACATGGTTCTGCGCACTGATCGGCGCGGGTATTATTGCCGCTATCCCCAAAGTCAAAGCGCTCTGGGAAGCGGTCCTTGCGTTACTGCATGACCGCATCTATACTGAGTGCTACCGATTTTTAGACCTCGGCTACATCACCCGCGACGGTCTGCGCAATCTGACCTATTTGTACAAGACGTATCACACCATGGGCGGCAATGGCACGGGCACAGAGCTGTACAACCGCGCCAAAGCTTTACCCATCCACGAGATTTGAGAGGAGCAATATTATGATTAACAACAAAATTTCCGCTGGAACCATCGCACGCACTGCGGTGCTCGCGCTGGCACTGACCAATCAGATCCTCAGCGCAACCGGACATTCCCCGCTCCCCATCGAGTCGGAGCAGCTGGAGCAGATCATCACCACCGGCATCACGGTCATCGCTTCCCTCGTGGCGTGGTGGGAAAACAACTCGTTCACCCCGGAGGCCATTCACGCCGATCACGTCCTCAATCAGATGCAGGGCAAGGAGTAAGGAGGAAATATATTATGATTATCACTGGTATGGCACATTACGAGAGCGTCTGCAAAAACGCACTAGTCAAGTGGTACAACGAGCACAATGATACCAAGATCACGCTCGAAAACGTCTTTGTAGTATGGGCTTGAAAGACGCTTCAGAACTACAAGGCATTGCTTTCTACCACCGTAAGCGGTGACGGCATCTATGCCGAGTACACCTACAACGGCGACAAGCAGGAGTTGTACGAGGACGTGTACGGCAAGCTGACCAACCGCTGCATCAATCAGCTGTAAGGAGGACATCATGGCAAGGGCAAGCACTAAGCACGACCATTTTGTTGACGTCAACAAAATCGACCATCTCGGGAACGTCACCGTAATGGTGCGCAACGCTGGACAGCTGCCGCAGCCTTTCTGGCTCGGTGCTGCCTGTGGCGGCGGCTCGTGTAGTGCTGCCCCCTGCGCTGCAAGGACTTGACCGACAGCAGATGACAGCCGCCATCAAAAACGCACCGCTTGGGAGGGTAGACCGTAAGATAGCCTTACTGCGGTACGTTGAGCGGCTCCCGCTGCCGGACATTGCAGCGCAGACACATTATAGCCGGACGGCGATAGGCTACCGGCTCAAAAGCATCTATCAAGCATTTTTATAAGCCAAAGGCCCGGTGTCCACAGTGGACACGTTGCATCCCTCGGTGTTCAGTTTGGAACATCGGGGGATTTTTTGTTATTTGAGCCATTTTGCACTGGTTTTCAACAATAATTCCCATTGCTTCCAACCCGTTGCAAAATGTTTTTCTTTGCTCTCCATATTTTCAAATGTTATAGTTGGAATATCATCATAATCTGCCGTTAATTTCCAAGTTACGCATTTTTGAGGGCAGTCTTCCGATGGATACGGAATATGAATGTATACCTCTGTAAGTTCTTCATCATATTCACAGTCGTATTTTGCAAGAAAAATATCGATTTCAGTTTTCAAAAACTCTTTTTCTGACATTTTATGCTTTCCTTCTTTCTTTTATGAGCAAAAATCTTTTTGCATCGCCGCTCCCAGCTGTGATTATAGTATAGCACTATTTACAGTGTGCGTAAATTGGCAATTATTACAACGTTTATATTGCCTGTTTGTGCAAACCTGACATTGTAAACAGTGTAGCTCAATGTTATACTTAGATGGATAAAATACAGGAGGATTATTATATGATTTCCGAAAAGAAAAAGGCATCGAACGCAAAGTGGGATAAAGAAAATATGACTAGTTTAGCTTGTCGTGTAAAAAAAGACTACGCGGAGAAGTTCAAAGCGGCTTGTATGGAAGCTGGTACAACTCCGAACGCGGTTTTGAAACAGGCAGTCGAAGAATTTTTACAAACACATGATAAAAAAGGTAAGATGACTGGAAGCTGACGAAGGACAAGGCTTTTTGTGGTATCCTGCTTTTTGCCCAGTTTGCGGACGCAGTCTAAAAAATAAATAGTGCAAACCCAAGCGCTCGCGCGGTGTAATGCCGTGTGGGCGCTTATTTTTTTGTCCTTTGTTTGACACTCGTTGACTCTTAACTTTTGCCGATGCGGTACACTGGATGCACAAGGAGGGATGTTTTATGAGCTATTATCCGACACCCGGAACGCCTTACGTTCCGCAGCAGCCTGTGAATCCTTACGGCGAGCTTCTGCGCATTGCCCAGCGAGCCAAAGAGGACATCGACGCAGGAGTGGACCCCGGCGATCGGCTGGAAAGCATCAACGGGAAAATCGTTGAGCTATGACCCTGTTTTCCGGGCGGGTTTCGCCTTGGAACATAAATTTATAGGAGGTCTTATTATGGACTACACAAGTTACCCCACAAAAGAGAACGCCGATTACTATCTAGCGCTCGCAGACGTTGAAGGCTGGCTGAAGCAGCTGGAAGCCAACGGCGGAACCGTCGCTGACCTGAAATTCCGCATGGAGATCATGCAGGCAGTTGCAAACAAACTTTCTTCCGAAGCAAAAATCAATCTGGAGGAAATCGACGTGAAAAAGGTGTATGCAAAAAGTACCTACCCCTTTTCCGGCTTTTTCGCAAACAGCAAGTGAACGGGAACGCTGGAATGCTAAGCTGTGGCTAAACCTCATTGAGCTGGCATTTCAGAGGCCGCTTACTTAACCATTGCGTTCCCCGTCGTCAGCCCGGCGGCGGGGAATGCTTTTGTGTCCACTGTGGACACCTTCAAAAGCCTTTTTCTAAGAGCTGCGACTTTTTCACGTTATATTCTTCTTCAGTGATCGCGCGCATATCCAAAAGCTGCTTAAATTTCAAAAGTTCATCCGCAACGCTGTTGACGCATCCGTATTCAGATTGCGTCTTCGATTTCTTTTCCATGCAGGTCTTCAGAAGAGCGGTCATCCCGGCGGGATACGTCTGCGCTGACAAAGTCTTTTTGCCAAAAGGAAGCTCAAAAGAAATTGTTATATTTTCCTTGCCCTTACCTTTTCGAGTCTCTGCTTTTGCTGTAGATGCTCCCACAATCGCACCGACTGGGCCGGCAATGGCTGCGCCCACCACAGCACGACCGATTCCGCCTCTGGTCTGCGTGACGGTGAAATCTTCCGAATCCGACTCGTAACCGGATACTTCGTCAAAGGCGTAGATCATGCGAGGGCCTTTGTCCCCGCTTCGACGACCAAAATAAAAGAGTCCGTTTTCGTCGTCCACAGAAACATAAAGTGAATCTGCATCATAGAGAGAATCTGTTTCCTTAAACTGTTTCCGGCGGTTTTCCTGAACTGCCCAAAAATCAGCCAATTCTTTTGTCGAAAATTTGGACGCCTGAAATCCGACTTTTGAATAGAAAAAGTTCATGCAGCCCGCACAGATCAATCCGTCCGCGCTTCTTTCACGATTCAATAGGCCCATTTTTCCACCGCAAACAGGGCACGAATTTGCCATAACTTGTCCTCTTCTCTTCTTTTAATAAGCAATATTGATAAATTTACTTTCTGATTTATACCCGGCGGGGCTGAGTACCATTGTAGGCAGGGCAGCACCGGCCAGAGTTGCCGCAATGCACAAACCGGCAACCATAGTTTTGCCAATTTTCACAAGTTTCATGATTCTTTCTCCGTTCTCTTGATTTTTCATCATCATGGTTGTAATATAGAACCATGAAATACAACTTAAAGGAGTGTTATGAATGTCTGACAACGAATTTTTGGCCCTTTTGCGGGAACATCCGGAACTTTGGGAACTCGTACTGCGCACCCTTCAGGGGTTTGAAAAGTCCGCTGTCTGACATACTTAAGTTGCCTTTCTTCCTTCGGCTTTTCCGGAAGCAATATAGTGCTCATAATAGCTTTGATTATTATCGCCAAGTGCACCGATCAAATCAGGGTTACTTGCTTTGTAAGCTTCAAGATTAAATTCTTCGCTGGCCTGTCGCCCTTCTTTCATACCTGAATTTACAAAGTGCTCCAGATACTTCCACTCATTGTCTCCATACAATGCAGCAAGATCGGGATTGTTCGCTTTATAAAACGCATAATTGTAAACTGGCTTATATTTTTGAATCATAACGAAGTACGGTTGATAAGTTGCATTCGTTTGGAAATGACCAGAATAAAGAGCACTCTGTGAAATATTTTCGCTTGTTCCATTGGTATATTCCACTTTGGCATTTGTAACGATAAAATGGTCAATTGTGGAGTTGTACCACATGCAGTCCCATTCGTAGACATCGGAATAAACAGCGTTCTGAATTTCATCTGCGGAAAGGTAAGTCAGCGGATCAACCTTTTTTTCATCAGATTTGAAGAGATAATCTCCATTCCAGTAATACGGATTCCCATACATATCCAACAGAATTTTATTGTTTCTGCGGCTTCGTGTTCCGACGTAAAAATCCATTGAAATTTGCTGTTGTGTTGCAAACGGTGTCCTGCTCTGTGTCGGATTTTCTGCGGTGTAATAGACTCTTGCATTATCAAGAGATGTTGGAGAAATCGGCCCTGTTACTTTTCCCACACTTGCAGACGCCCCACGAACCTCGCAAGATACACGGTCGTTGACTGCGTTGAATGGAACCATCGTGAAATAGATATATTTAATTGTTTTTCCTGAATTGTTTCTGAAGCATACAGTTGGAGATACGCCTCCTACTGAGTTCATCGAAAAATATGTGTCTGTCAACTCGATTGATGGTTTTGCGGCTGCTGCTTCGCACGCAAAAGATGCAATTACTACAAAAACAAAAGCAAAAACTAAAAGTTTCTTCAGTCTTTTCATGATTTTCCTCCAAATGTAAAATTTTATAGATTATTCTGTGGAATTATTTGATCCTTCTTTCTTGCTGCTCTCCAACACGGCCAGCGCGGCTCCCGCTGCCGGACATTGCAGCGCAGACACATTATAGCCGGACGGCGATAGGCTACCGGCTCAAAAGCATCTATCAAGCATTTTTATAAGCCAAAGGCCCGGTGTCCACAGTGGACACGTTGCATCCCTCGGTGTTCAGTTTGGAACATCGGGGGATTTTTTGTTATTTGAGCCATTTTGCACTGGTTTTCAACAATAATTCCCATTGCTTCCAACCCGTTGCAAAATGTTTTTCTTTGCTCTCCATATTTTCAAATGTTATAGTTGGAATATCATCATAATCTGCCGTTAATTTCCAAGTTACGCATTTTTGAGGGCAGTCTTCCGATGGATACGGAATATGAATGTATACCTCTGTAAGTTCTTCATCATATTCACAGTCGTATTTTGCAAGAAAAATATCGATTTCAGTTTTCAAAAACTCTTTTTCTGACATTTTATGCTTTCCTTCTTTCTTTTATGAGCAAAAATCTTTTTGCATCGCCGCTCCCAGCTGTGATTATAGTATAGCACTATTTACAGTGTGCGTAAATTGGCAATTATTACAACGTTTATATTGCCTGTTTGTGCAAACCTGACATTGTAAACAGTGTAGCTCAATGTTATACTTAGATGGATAAAATACAGGAGGATTATTATATGATTTCCGAAAAGAAAAAGGCATCGAACGCAAAGTGGGATAAAGAAAATATGACTAGTTTAGCTTGTCGTGTAAAAAAAGACTACGCGGAGAAGTTCAAAGCGGCTTGTATGGAAGCTGGTACAACTCCGAACGCGGTTTTGAAACAGGCAGTCGAAGAATTTTTACAAACACATGATAAAAAAGGTAAGATGACTGGAAGCTGACGAAGGACAAGGCTTTTTGTGGTATCCTGCTTTTTGCCCAGTTTGCGGACGCAGTCTAAAAAATAAATAGTGCAAACCCAAGCGCTCGCGCGGTGTAATGCCGTGTGGGCGCTTATTTTTTTGTCCTTTGTTTGACACTCGTTGACTCTTAACTTTTGCCGATGCGGTACACTGGATGCACAAGGAGGGATGTTTTATGAGCTATTATCCGACACCCGGAACGCCTTACGTTCCGCAGCAGCCTGTGAATCCTTACGGCGAGCTTCTGCGCATTGCCCAGCGAGCCAAAGAGGACATCGACGCAGGAGTGGACCCCGGCGATCGGCTGGAAAGCATCAACGGGAAAATCGTTGAGCTATGACCCTGTTTTCCGGGCGGGTTTCGCCTTGGAACATAAATTTATAGGAGGTCTTATTATGGACTACACAAGTTACCCCACAAAAGAGAACGCCGATTACTATCTAGCGCTCGCAGACGTTGAAGGCTGGCTGAAGCAGCTGGAAGCCAACGGCGGAACCGTCGCTGACCTGAAATTCCGCATGGAGATCATGCAGGCAGTTGCAAACAAACTTTCTTCCGAAGCAAAAATCAATCTGGAGGAAATCGACGTGAAAAAGGTGTATGCAAAAAGTACCTACCCCTTTTCCGGCTTTTTCGCAAACAGCAAGTGAACGGGAACGCTGGAATGCTAAGCTGTGGCTAAACCTCATTGAGCTGGCATTTCAGAGGCCGCTTACTTAACCATTGCGTTCCCCGTCGTCAGCCCGGCGGCGGGGAATGCTTTTGTGTCCACTGTGGACACCTTCAAAAGCCTTTTTCTAAGAGCTGCGACTTTTTCACGTTATATTCTTCTTCAGTGATCGCGCGCATATCCAAAAGCTGCTTAAATTTCAAAAGTTCATCCGCAACGCTGTTGACGCATCCGTATTCAGATTGCGTCTTCGATTTCTTTTCCATGCAGGTCTTCAGAAGAGCGGTCATCCCGGCGGGATACGTCTGCGCTGACAAAGTCTTTTTGCCAAAAGGAAGCTCAAAAGAAATTGTTATATTTTCCTTGCCCTTACCTTTTCGAGTCTCTGCTTTTGCTGTAGATGCTCCCACAATCGCACCGACTGGGCCGGCAATGGCTGCGCCCACCACAGCACGACCGATTCCGCCTCTGGTCTGCGTGACGGTGAAATCTTCCGAATCCGACTCGTAACCGGATACTTCGTCAAAGGCGTAGATCATGCGAGGGCCTTTGTCCCCGCTTCGACGACCAAAATAAAAGAGTCCGTTTTCGTCGTCCACAGAAACATAAAGTGAATCTGCATCATAGAGAGAATCTGTTTCCTTAAACTGTTTCCGGCGGTTTTCCTGAACTGCCCAAAAATCAGCCAATTCTTTTGTCGAAAATTTGGACGCCTGAAATCCGACTTTTGAATAGAAAAAGTTCATGCAGCCCGCACAGATCAATCCGTCCGCGCTTCTTTCACGATTCAATAGGCCCATTTTTCCACCGCAAACAGGGCACGAATTTGCCATAACTTGTCCTCTTCTCTTCTTTTAATAAGCAATATTGATAAATTTACTTTCTGATTTATACCCGGCGGGGCTGAGTACCATTGTAGGCAGGGCAGCACCGGCCAGAGTTGCCGCAATGCACAAACCGGCAACCATAGTTTTGCCAATTTTCACAAGTTTCATGATTCTTTCTCCGTTCTCTTGATTTTTCATCATCATGGTTGTAATATAGAACCATGAAATACAACTTAAAGGAGTGTTATGAATGTCTGACAACGAATTTTTGGCCCTTTTGCGGGAACATCCGGAACTTTGGGAACTCGTACTGCGCACCCTTCAGGGGTTTGAAAAGTCCGCTGTCTGACATACTTAAGTTGCCTTTCTTCCTTCGGCTTTTCCGGAAGCAATATAGTGCTCATAATAGCTTTGATTATTATCGCCAAGTGCACCGATCAAATCAGGGTTACTTGCTTTGTAAGCTTCAAGATTAAATTCTTCGCTGGCCTGTCGCCCTTCTTTCATACCTGAATTTACAAAGTGCTCCAGATACTTCCACTCATTGTCTCCATACAATGCAGCAAGATCGGGATTGTTCGCTTTATAAAACGCATAATTGTAAACTGGCTTATATTTTTGAATCATAACGAAGTACGGTTGATAAGTTGCATTCGTTTGGAAATGACCAGAATAAAGAGCACTCTGTGAAATATTTTCGCTTGTTCCATTGGTATATTCCACTTTGGCATTTGTAACGATAAAATGGTCAATTGTGGAGTTGTACCACATGCAGTCCCATTCGTAGACATCGGAATAAACAGCGTTCTGAATTTCATCTGCGGAAAGGTAAGTCAGCGGATCAACCTTTTTTTCATCAGATTTGAAGAGATAATCTCCATTCCAGTAATACGGATTCCCATACATATCCAACAGAATTTTATTGTTTCTGCGGCTTCGTGTTCCGACGTAAAAATCCATTGAAATTTGCTGTTGTGTTGCAAACGGTGTCCTGCTCTGTGTCGGATTTTCTGCGGTGTAATAGACTCTTGCATTATCAAGAGATGTTGGAGAAATCGGCCCTGTTACTTTTCCCACACTTGCAGACGCCCCACGAACCTCGCAAGATACACGGTCGTTGACTGCGTTGAATGGAACCATCGTGAAATAGATATATTTAATTGTTTTTCCTGAATTGTTTCTGAAGCATACAGTTGGAGATACGCCTCCTACTGAGTTCATCGAAAAATATGTGTCTGTCAACTCGATTGATGGTTTTGCGGCTGCTGCTTCGCACGCAAAAGATGCAATTACTACAAAAACAAAAGCAAAAACTAAAAGTTTCTTCAGTCTTTTCATGATTTTCCTCCAAATGTAAAATTTTATAGATTATTCTGTGGAATTATTTGATCCTTCTTTCTTGCTGCTCTCCAACACGGCCAGCGCGGCGGCTTTGGCTGCTGCACGTGCTTCCGGTGTTGCACTCTTGTAGGCCACTTCAATGTCGGCCCATTCTCTTTCGAGCTCGCCTTGCCCGGCGGGCTCTTTTTTTTTCGGCCAAAAGGTCGTCAGTGCTAACTCCAAAATAATCAGCCAGTTTTTTTAACGTGCCGTTTCGGGGAATTGCGCCTTTTCTCCACCCGGTGCAAGACGAAGGGTCCAAACCGATTGCTTTTGCGACTTCTGAGTTGGTTTTTCCCATCAATTTACAGTATCTATCAAAATTATCGAAAAACAAAATTTCACCTCCTTTTTTGTGCAAATCAACAAACTCAAATAAAATCAAATATTCTTATTGTCATTTGAGTTTATTTGAGTTATAATGTACCTGTACTCAGGAGCGAGACCCCCATCTCTGACCCTCCTGTGTACAGGGTTTCTTCGAATGCTTGCTTTGCATCAGATACCTATTGCGCGCCGGGTGCAGCCATGGACCCGGACAAACGCAAAAAGCCAGACGTACCTCGCTTTTTGCGCACCTTTCCCCGATCTTGACCGTGGGGACGGGCACACATTGCCGGGGTTGGAATCATTATTTAGGACCGCAATTCTATTATAGTGCATTTCCAACCGCTTGGCAATGTTTTTAATAGTCAAAATGGAAAACTTTTTGCACAAGTGAGGTGGAAAATTTTGCAGACAAGTTACAGCCGAGCGTGGAAAGCAGAGGTCAAGAAGCGAATGATCCTTCGCGGCTGGACATACAGAGACCTTGCCCGCGAAACAGGCTTTAGCAAGAGCGTGATCGACCGTTATATGACCGGCTCTTACAGCAACGACAAGCCCCGTGAACGCATCGAGCGGGTTCTTGGAATGGAGTGATGTTATGACAGCAGCCACGATTTTTGCGTGTTTTATGTGTTTTGTGTCGGGCGGCTGCCTGATGATGCTGGTGATCGTCTCCTCGTCCTGCCGTAACCGGAAGGTGCTGATGTGCTGGGTGGCGTATCTGCTGGTGGTTCTGGCGCTGGCCTTTAAGCTTGGAGGTGCGTTGATTTTATGACTTGTTACATTTTTGCAGACCTGTTGACCATGCTGGGCCGCGATGCCTATCACGCACAGGTCACCGAGACGCTGTTTTTGATGTTTGCGCTGGCTCCTGTTGTGGCGGGTGCGCCGTATCTGCTGGCTCGCTGGGACGCTTACAAGCGTGCCGACAACGCCCGGCGGCGTGCCGCCCAGAAACGGCGGATGGAAAGGACGGCGAGATAATGGCCAGCAACGCAAAGTACATCCGGGAGTGTCAGGAGTGCGGCAAGGTCATGTATAACGTCGGCGCGACCAAGCTTTTTTGTGCAAAGTGCCTGAGAAAGCACGAACAGCTCCGTTATTACGACAAGCTGCGCAAGGAAGAGATCAAGGCCGCCCAGCAGAAAGAAGAAGAGGAATTTTTCAAGGCCATCCGGCGGCCGCACATCAAGCCGCCCAGCAAGGAAAACTCTATCAGCGCCATTTGCGCCCGCGCGATCGCCGCAGGACGCACCTATGGCCAGCAGGTAGAATGGGAACGCCGACAGAAGGAGTTGAGAGATCGTGGCTAAATCAGCTAGAAACGAAGCGTGGCATGAGTCCTATCAGGCCATTTTTGCACAATTTAAGTGTATCCGGTTGACGCTGGAGCAGGTCAGCGTCTGCATGGGCATCCCAACGCGGTACGTCCGCAAGCGCTACCCGGCTGGGTGGTCCAACATGTCCGGCACAGAGGGCAAGGAGATGGGCCGGGCCATGTACAATATGCTGCTGAACGGCCCGCTGGACAAGTCGCGGGCAATCCTCACCGTGCAGGAAACGCGGGACGCCTGCTCCTACTGCCGCTCTCTGGCCGAGAAGGCCATCCGGGAGTTTGTGTTTTCCTGCATTCCGTACGACGTCCCTGATGACGCGGAGGACGTTGAGCACGAGCCCACGGTGGGCGAAGTAACTCTCTGAAAGGATGGTGCAGGATGCCCACGAAAAACAACACCCGGCGGTGCGGACCGCCTACGGGCGTTTCTAGTGCGGTTTTAACCGAACCGGTAAAGTTCCCGGTCGATGTACCCAAACCCGCGCAGACGGCTCCGGAGAACTGCCACGTTATCGTTCTGGCCGTCGCAGAAGATGCAGTCCGCGTGAAGCTGCTCCCAGATGATGCGGCTGTCCGCAAATTGCTGAATGATGCATACGGGAGCGGCGGCTGGGGAAATCGGCGCTACAACGCCGGACAACAGCTCTGGTGTCAGGTCTGCGTTTACGTCCCGCAAACCGGCGAGTACGTCTACAAGGACGCCGGGGCGCTCAGCATTCCCGCGCACGACCCAAAGCGGATGCAGGAGATCACAAGCTTCCTCGCCGCTGCGGCGCTCTGGGGCGCGGGTGCAGATGTGCTTGACCTCAAGCCCATCGCGCTCAAGGCGTCTCAGGTCCCCATTGTGCAGGACGATAAAAAGCGCTGGCGGCTTGATACAACGCTTAAAGTTGACCGATTTGCCCGCGATGACAGCGGCAAGATCACGATGGTCCAGTTTGTGACCATCGAAGGCAAAAAAGTGTTATGGCCCGAGATGTGATTACAAAGCTGTCGGCGGTCTACGACCCCGCGACGCGGAAAATCTCGGTGGAAAACTTAGTGGACTTTGTGAAAAACCAACTCCGCCAGAAGCTGGATGATCTGGCTCACGGTCAGAAACTCCGCTTGACCATCACGATCGAGCGCGAGCGCCGAAGCCGGACCTTAAACCAAAACCGGATGATGTGGGCGCTGCTCACCATCATGGCGGACACTTACAACGCCGGAAAGGCGGGCGGCATCTCGCCGGAGGACTGCTACATTGATATGCTCGAGGAGTATGGCCTTGAGTATGATTATTTGGAGCTGCCTACAGCCGCCGTCCCGATTTTGCGCAAAGCATACCGGCTTGTGCATGTTGTCGAGCTGCTGGATAACGACCGCTGCACTGTCAAAGCATCGATGGGGTCCAGCAGCTTTTCCACCGCCCAGATGACCGCGTTTATTGACGGCATTTTTGACCGGCTGGCCGAAATGGGCGTCAACGACCCGAATGTGACGAGATATTGGCAGGAATGGCAGGAGGTACCGAGGAATGGATGAAAGCGGGATGAAGAAGATTGTTTATAACTCAAAAACCGGCGTCTGGGAAGAATACGATGATACATACGATTTGACCATCTACTGTACAAGCGCAGAGGAAGCAGAACGGGCGAGGTATCTACTTGCCATCGCTAACCAAATGGCAGATCCAGGAATATGGAATTCTGCAAGCAAACTTCCTCCGCTGCACCATGTGACCGAAACCGGTGAGGAAGGGCCGTTGAAATACGACGCCAGTGAGCCGCTTTTGGTTTATACGGAAAACGGGCGAATCGTGGCAAATGTCCGGTATGTGAAGTCCGAAAACTTTTGCGGCTGGGACGATTGGAGCGGAGGCTTGTTTAACACAAAGGTTACCCACTGGATGACACAGCCGAAGCCGCCGAAGGAGACCACCCATGGCTGACTCTATTATGCAGCGCAAGAAAGAGTGTTACATCTGCCGGTACAGATACGGCGTGTCCACCGTGGACACGCTGGAAGAACACCACGTTCTCAACGGCCCGCTGCGGTCGTTTTCGGAGCGGTGCGGCCTGAAGGTCTGGCTTTGTCACCGACATCACAACGAGCCGCCTGACGGCGTCCACCACAACGCCGAGATGATGGACTGGATGAAGAGCTGCGGCCAGCTCGCATTTGAAACATGGTATGGACACGACCGCTGGATGAAAGAGGTCGGAAAGGATTATTGGAATGCTCAACATCGTAGCAATCATGGGGCGTCTGGTCGCTGATCCGGAGCTTCGCACCACGCAGAACGGAACGAACGTGTGCAGCTTCCGCATTGCATGCGACCGGAACTATACCGCATCCGGACAGGAGCGTCAGGCGGATTTCATCGACGTCGTTGCATGGCGTCAATCGGCGGAGTTTATCTCCAAGTACTTCAAGAAGGGCAGTATGATCGCCATTGACGGCAGTTTGCAGAGCCGTCAGTATCAGGACAAAAACGGTAACAACCGAACGGCGGTCGAGGTCCTTGCTAACCATATCAGCTTTGCAGGGAGCACCAAAAAGGCGGACAAGCAGCCGGTCGATGACGGCGGCGAAGCTCCTCCCAAGGGCTACCGCGAGCCGGCGCCCGCATACTCGCAGGGAGCTGCGGAAGATTTTGTGGTCATCAACGATAACGATGATTTGCCATTCTGATCCTTTTAGGGGGGGGTAACGCGTGAAGAATACCACCAAAAAACAGAGTTACATTATGATTCTCGACTGGATGATCGATAAGTACAAGCTCAAGGGCAACGAGCTGCTTGCATACGCTTTGATCTATGGCTTTAGCCAGGACGGCGAGAGCGAGTATAAGGGTAGCTTCTCTTACCTGACCCGCTGGCTTGGTATTAACCGTGCAACAATAATCCGGGTGCTTGAGCGTCTGGAAGGCAAGGGCTTGATTTCAAAACGGCAGGAACTTGTGGGTGGTCAGATGGTCAATCGGTACGTTGCCGAAGTTCCCGAAAAGGTCAAAAAGATTTCCGAGAGTAAGGCCGAGACGCCCGAAAATCCAGCAGAATCCCACCCGCATGACCAGTCGCAAAACGCCACTAGTCGCAAAACGCCACTAGTCGCAAAATGCGACGGGAACCAGTCGCAAAACGCGACTAGTACTAGTCGCAAAATGCGACCCAGTAATACTACTGGGTATACTACTGGGTATACTACTCCTTCGTGCGCGCGAGGCGCACAGGGGGGCGGGCCTACCCCGAAGGATGTTTTTGCGGAGTACGCCAAAGGGGACAAGCCTCTGCTGGATGCCTTAACCAAGTTTGACGCTTACCGGGCGACCCGGCGGGGCAAGGTGTGGGATGCTCAGGCAGCACGGGCAGTCTGCGACAAGCTCACCCGTCTGGCGGATGAATCAAAAACAACACATCGCACAGATTACATGATCGCCAGCATCATGCAGAGCATCGAGGCTGGATGGAGCGTGCTGGATCATCCCAAGATCTGGGGCGGCGCACCGAAGCTGAGAAAGACGGTGGACCGTACGGAACCCAGCGGAAACAACTTTTTGCAGAACGCAGCGCACCGTAGACCGCTCAACCGCAAGTCCGGGCGCTGTGGATAAAATCAAAAACGGAGGAACACGCAATGCGAAACATGGCAAAAATCGCAATCATCAATCTCAAGGGCGGTGTAGGTAAGTCTGTCACCGCGTGCAATCTGGCTTGCGTCTTGGCGGGCGTCTATTCCCGGCGGGTGCTGGTCATGGACCTTGACAAGCAAGCCAACACCACAAAGTTTTTTAACCGAGTCCCGGACGGGGATAAAAAGACCATGGCGGACGTCCTGACGTTACAGGCGACGCTCAAAGATGTCATTGTACATACCCAGTTTGCCGATATCGACATCGCACCCAGCAACATGCAGATGCTTTTAGCAAACAAAAGCGTGATGTTTGATTTGGCCCATCGCCGAGAGGACCGCATCCGGCGGGCGCTTGGCGAATACAGCAGCGAATATGATTACTGCATCATCGACTGTCCACCGGACATCGATATGGCGACCATAAACGCGCTGGTCGCTGCCGACTGGGTCATTATCCCGGTGGACTGTGACGAGTGGGCGCTGGATGGGCTGGACGAGATCATGGCGCAGATCAGGGACGTCAAGGCTGAGTATAACGAGGAGCTGGAGGTCATGGGCACACTGGCGACCAAGTATGACCGGGGCCGCTACTCCATCAAGACCATCAATCAGCTGCTAAACTTGAGCATTCCGACGATGCACAACCAAGACGGAGTATTGCGTATCGATTCCAGTGTCCGGGTCAAAGAGTCCAAATCTGCGCACTTGCCGCTGTACAAGTACTCGCCGAAATGCAAGCAGGCCGCGCAGTATGATGCGCTGGCACAGAAAGTGATGTGGATTGCGGAGGTAAAATAAAATGGGGAGTTTTATTTGCAGACAGCCAAACGGCTTATTGTGCCGCTTTTCTACGGTCGTTGATTGTGTGACCGACTACAATATGACCGAGGAAGATTATATTGAGATGCGAGCCAATCGTGGGAGAGAAGAGGCTAAAGATATTATTAAAAACCACCTCATCCCGTTTGAAATGGTCAATAAGTACTTTGTCCCAAACAACATTACCACCGCGCACCATAAGGAAATCATGGCTGAGATGCAGAAACCTGCTGAAAAATGCGTCTGGACGCAGACTGAAGAAGATGGAGGAAAATCTGTATGAGCGCTGGATTGTTGAGCGGGCTTCTGAGTGTTCAGCCGGTCAACCCGGCGGGGCAGTCAATGCAGGTGGTCATGATCGACCGCAAAAACATCGTTGTCAACCCTGACAACCGCAAAATCTACGTCATTGGGGATGTTTCCCGGCTCAAAGAGGATATCAAGACGAATGGTATCCGGCAGCCGCTGGAAGTTGTTGATCTGGAAGATGGCAATTACAAGCTGATTGGCGGAGAACGCCGTTTGACTGCTTGCGAAGAGCTGGCCAAAGAGGGAGACGACCGATTTGAGGTGCTTCCCTGCATCATCCTCCAAAGCAAAAGTCCGGATGATGACAAGATCGCGCTCATCACCGCAAACGCAACTGCCCGTGAGCTGACCGACGGCGAGCGTCTGGCCCAGTACGAGGTCCTGAAGGAAATTCTCTCGCGGCGAAAAAAGAACGGTGAGCTTGTAGGAAAGGTTAGAGACGAACTGTGCAGGATACTGGGTCTGAGCGCGGGTGCAGCGGCGCGGTTAAATGCGATTGCAGAGAATTGCGGCGATGATACCAAGCGGGAGCTGCGGGCCGGGGAAATCTCCCTCATGGCGGCCTATAAGCAGGCGCAGGAGATCATCGACGCAAAAAGGCAGCTTGCGGAGCAACCGAAACCGGAAAAGATGGTGTACGAAAAGCCTGTTGTTTTTGACTGCCCACCCAAGGCTGCGGAAACGGTACCGAAATCTTCCGTAGAAGATGATGAATTCGAACTCGACCGAAAGATGGAGAAAGCTGGAAAGCTTCCTGAATGGGCTTATTCCCAAGCGGCTGAGATTTGCAGGGAGGACTGGACAAAGTACATTTCAGAATTTTCCGGTGATGGAATCCGGAAAAGTAAAATCATGGAGTATACAAATACTGGACATCCACTTCAGTGCGGCGGATATGTGCATTATACTTCTTCCACTGTTAGCATTGGCGTGAACACGCATAGAATAGAGTTTCCTTGGGGAAAGTTTGCGGATGCTTGCAAAGAGGTCGGTATTGCACCAGCGCTGAAACCGGTGGAGCCTGATGTATCAATACGGCAGGAAGAACAGCCGCGCGGACGTGCAACGCTTCTTGCGCTTGCCGAAAAAGAATTGGCTCAAAGTTGCTGCTGGGAGTTTGACCGGAATCTGTTTGTCTACCAAATTGATTTCTACAAACATTCGCTTCCCGGCGGGGCGACATTGTACCGCATGGACGACCCTCAGAGAGACAAAGCTGGTTTGGCGCAGGGTGAACATACACGGTATGCGATTATCCTGCAAGACTACACGTTTTTTACGACCGGATGGGAAAATTACGTTGATACCGTCGAAAGCCTCATCCGCTATTTTGAGCTAAAGTGAGGGAGGATAACAATGAGAGTAAAAGGCTATAAAGTGTTTGACCCGGATTGGACATGCAGAGAAAAGCAGTATACTTGCCCGGGAACATTTGAAGAATCTGTAATCCCTTCTGTTTGTAATGCTGGAATGCACTTTTGTAAGCGTGCAGCCGATTGCTTTAATTATTATTCGTTTGAGCCGTCAAACCATGTTGCGGAGGTTGTCGCGTATGGCGTGATTGCAGAAGATAGTGATAAATGCGCAACGGATAAGCTGAAAATCGTCCGAGAAATCCCGTGGAGCGAGCTGCTGGAAATTATAAACACAGGCAAAGGCTGCACCGGCAACATGAACTCCGGCAACATGAACTCCGGCAACATGAACTCCGGCGACAGGAACTCCGGCAACATGAACTCCGGCAACATGAACTCCGGCGACATGAACTCCGGCGACAGGAACTCCGGCAACTGGAACTCCGGCGACTGGAACTCCGGCGACTGGAACTCCGGCGACAGGAACTCCGGCAGCTGGAACTCCGGCGACTGGAACTCCGGCGACTGGAACTCCACGTCTTTTTCCGACGGTTGCTTTAACACAAAGCCTCCCAAAATCTATATGTTTAACAAACCATCCGATTGGACACTTGAGAACTGGCTTAACTGCCGTGCTAGGCGGTTGCTAAATCGGATTGATAGTTGTCCGCTGGCATATGTTTACCTCTCTGATATGACCAACGAGGAAAAAGCGGAACACCCGGAAGCTCAAACAACCGGTGGCTATCTGAAGAAGCGCACCACAGAGGACAACGCCAGGAAATGGTGGGCGGAGCTTGATGAAGATGACCGCCACCTTATCTTCAGCTTACCTAATTTTGACGCGGCGATTTTTAAGGAAATCACCGGAATTGACGTAGACAACGATTAAGCAAAAGGAGGACCACAATGGATTCGCTGACGCCGAGAGAGTTTCGCAAACTGTACATGATGCCGTATGACATCGATAAGCGTCAGCGGCGCATTGAGCAGCTCGAATCCATTCAGGCCAGTGGTCCGCAGACGGCGTCTGATGTCGTCAAGTCTTCCAGCGGGGACGGAAATGCTTGTATCCTGACGCACGCAACCGTGAGCGGGACAGACATTTCCTTCACCCGGCGGGAAGGTTTGATTCAGCAGCTGAAAGAAATCAACCGACGGCAGAAAGCAAAGTACATGTATGGTTTACAGCTTATAGAAGGGTGCGAAGATGTAGAGCTTCGGTCGATTCTTTCCGCCGTCTGTGCAGAAGGGAAAAAGCCGCAGGACGTGGCCGTTGAGCTGATGGAATGCGGAATCGACCTTGGACCCGAAGCAATACGAAACCGGGTAGAGCGGTGGATTAAGCGGAATGCGAGGAATCCAATATGACTCTTAATGAAAAAATCATTGTATCCACTTATACGGGATATCTGATGTGTGATTTTGATTTGGTACACACATACATCGAAAAAGTAATGGGTCGTCCGGTTTGGACGCACGAAATCGGAGAAAAATCGTTTAACGATGAACTCATGAAAAAAGTTAAGCCCGATTTTTTGAAAATTTGTGCTGATGAAGAAGTTCATGTGGATTTGGAAGGGGCAAGAAATGACGGATGAAGCTGCTATTCGACTTGCGACAGATTTAGCATCGGGGTTGATTACTATGGACCAAGTTCGGGCGGCGGGGTTAGAAAAAGAAATGAGGGATTGGCTTGATTCTGTCCAATACGGCTACACCGAGACTATTCGAAGAGATGATTTAGACCGAAAAAACGCTGCTACAGTTAATCCGCTGAATTACGAAATGTCCAAAAATTCTTCCGACCCATGCGAAGGCTGCTCAAAGTGTGTATCATTTTATGCTGACGGCGAAGTTGTTGAGCAATGCTGCAAAGATCATACCTGTCCTGTCTGGCTCAAAGACCATCCGAAAGACAAAGCAAAACGAGTCAAGATTCTCACAGTCGAAGAGTGGAAATTGAAAATATCCAAAGAAGAACCGGCAAACCCGTGTGCGGGGTGCAAATATCGGAAATATAAAGAAGATATAGACGTCCGCCCCTATTGGCCTTTTTGTATAATACCCAAAAGGTTAAGATTTCGTGCTTGCTACTATGACTGCGAAAACCCATCCTGCCCAAGTTGGAATCAGTTATGGTGGAGAAACAACGATGATGGTTTACCTCTTCTGGATCAGGAACCTATCAAGCTGAAGAGAAAGATTCAACACGCGGCCTATGCGCTGGTGACGTGGCTAAACGATGCGATCGAAACAGTGTTAGAGGATGCCAATGTGTGAATATTGCGAAATTATTCCAAAGTTGTACTATAGTGTATTTAGTGGCCAAATGGAAGTTGATGACGGTGAAAGCCAGAAAATACTTATGGACGGTTGGCCGAAAGCTGATTTGGTAATAGGTGCAGACAGAGATGGAAAAATTTATATGGAAGCTGTTTCCGATGAATATTTGGAATATATACCTTGGTATCCAAACTTTTGCCCAGTTTGTGGGCGTGATTTGAGAGACCAAAACGAAAAATCAGAGAAAACCTAAAATATATTTCAAAGTATACAAATGAAACAAGCAAATAAAGGTAAAACAAGTCATACTCTTCAAAACGTGTTTTTCGTAGCATCGTGATTCCCGTGCACGAAATGCACGAAATGCACGAAATGCACGGATTGCAGCAAAACGCACGAAATGACCGAAATGCACGATTTGCCCGGATTGCGCATTTTTGATGTGCTATAATCATAATGCAGATATTGGGTGAGACGCCCAAACTGCTTTCATTGCGAGTTCCTTTTTTGACCGGTGGGAATCATAGTACAGGTTTTCCTCTTATACTATCCTGTGCTCAATGGGGTAAACGCGCCGTCCGCTTCAAGACCCAGCGGCGCACAAAACATTCGCCCGGCGGCGTGATGCAGCGCGCACAAGACAGCGCACACACAAAACGAAACACCCGGCGGGTCATGTGTTTATATATGCCGCCATAGCTCAACGGAAGAGCACTGTCTTTCTAAGACAGGATAACGCTGGTGACACCTCAAAAATATCACTTTGCATTTAACCACTGCATAAATTCATTTTGAGGGTGCTGGTTCGAGTCCAGCTGGCGGCTGACGTGATTTCAACGTGTCCACTGTGGACACTTTTCAAAAACGAAAGGAGTTGCGCAAAGATGACCAAAGCAATGGAAAAGTTTACGGAAGCCGTATACCGTGCTATTGAAGTGATGGACACTCTGCGCAATATCCTTTCTGACTTCTTCCGAACCCCGTCTAAGTACTGGATGCGGAAGAACAAGAAAATCGTAAAGACGCGGCGGCATTCCAGCTGCCGCTTTGCAAAGAAGGTCTGCCACAAGATGCGGCATCGTGAGCCGAGGGTAGAGATCGGAGGAACCGGCTGTATCTAAGGCGCGCCCGACCTGCTATTCGGCGAACACCTGCTGCTGATACCATCTGGTGAAAAACTATTCAAATTTACGGCGGCTTTTTAAGCAGCTGCAAAATGCCGCCGTTTTTACGTCGCTTTAGCTCAACCGGCAGAGCTGACGGCTCATAACCGTTTGGTTGCAGGTTCGATTCCTGCAAGCGGCATTAGATATATTCCCGTAGTTCAAGTGATGGAACAGCGGTCTCCAAAACCGCAGGCTGCAGGTTTAAGCCCTGCCGGGAATGCCAGACGCGCACCCTATGAGGGGGCGGCGCGAATAGCGGGGCATCCAGCCGCGAAAGTTCTGGATGCAGCGGCCCTACCGCGAAGGGGGCCGCTTATTTTTGTTTCAAAAACCCCTTGACTTTTGTGTTACCGGGTGTTATTTTGTAAATGGTAACACAAAAGCGAGGTGATAAATGTGTCGCCAAAGATGGGCCGACCTACGACAGAACCCAAAAACCACGATACTCGAATAAGAATGTCCGATGAAGATGTTCGATTGCTTGAACTCTGTAGTAAAAAAACAGGGATGACAAAAGCGGACGTTATTCGAAAAGGGATTCGGGTGTTGTACGAAAGCCTAGAAAAAGAATAACGCCTTGCCCACAGACTCGCAATCACCGGGCAAAGCGTTATAAGAGGCCAAGAGGTTTCCCTTTGGCAAATCTAATTATACCAAATTGGGCGACCTCTTACAAGAGAAATAAGAGGAAAGACGTGGATATTTTGGATGTTTTGAGCTTTACGAGTGGTGGAATTGAAAACGTCCTTCAGCTGCTGGCGGTTTTTCAGGAATGGTTTGAGGACAGCCACAAAACCGATTGCCTTGACCGAAGCAGAACTGAGGATGATATTTCTCTTCTGTGGAATGATTCACCCAATTATGGAGCGGTCCTTCAGGCCGCTTCGCTCGACCTGAGGCGGATTCAGGGAGACTTGGAAGAAGAAATTAAGAAAGGAAAGCACTAAATGAACGACATTCAGATTTTCAACAATCCCGAATTTGGAGAGATTCGAACCATCGAGCAAAACGGCGAGCCGTGGTTCGTTGGTAAGGACGTGGCGTTGGCATTAGGTTACAGCGACAGCACTGATGCTCTCAAGAAGCACGTTGATGATGTAGACAAACAACTTTTCAAGCCCGGTGATTCGCCGACCTTGAAGATGTCCAATTATGGTGCGTATTTTATCAACGAGAGCGGCCTGTATAGCCTGTGCTTCAGCAGCAAGCTGGAAGGTGCAAAACGTTTCAAACGCTGGGTAACCTCTGAGGTCTTGCCGTCTATCCGCAAGAACGGTGGTTATCTTGCTGGTCAGGACCAGCTCACGCCCGAAGAGTTGATGGCAAAGGCTTTACTCTATGCCAATAAGACCCTTGCCGAACGGGATGCGCGCATCTCGGAACTCACTGTGCAGAATCAGACTCTTCTCCCGAAAGCCGAATACTTCGACGACCTCGTGGATCGAAACCTGTTGACCAGCTTCCGCGAGACGGCCAAGGAATTTGTCGTTCCGCCCAAGAAGTTTGTGAACTGGCTGATCGAGAAGAAGTATGTGTACCGCGACGGCAAAGGCAAACTTCTGCCCAGAGAGGACAAGAAGAACGAGGGCCTGTTCGAGGTGAAGGAAGCCAAGAACGACAAGACCAAGTGGAGTGGTGTGCAGACGCTCATCACGCCGAAGGGCCGCGAGACATTCCGGCTCCTGTATCTCTAATTAAATAACCGCATGTAGCCCGCTTCCATCCGGAGGCGGGCTATTTATATACCTTTTTATAGTAAAATCATGACTCAAAAACTGCTGAACTGGCTGAAAGGCCTGATTGCATCCGGTGATGTGCATCCGTTCTACTGCTGCACTCAATGGGTGAAGCTCTCGCATCGTGTGATGGAGATGGACAAGTACGAGTGTCAAATCTGCAAAGAGCGCGGCCGATATCGACGCGCCGAGCTGGTCCATCATGTGAACCATGTGAAGGATGCACCGGACAAAGCGCTGGACATCTGGTATAAGGACGCCGACGGCAACGACCAGCGAAACCTTATTAGTGTATGCAAAGATTGCCACGAGACGGTCTGTCATCCGGAGCGTCTGCGCAGATACAAGAGCAAACCACCGCTGACCCGGGAGAGGTGGGACTGAGGGCATACCCCCCACCCGAAAAAAAGCCATTGTTGTATACATGGC
>ERZ1034710.102-NODE-102-length-39572-cov-9.754030_pt1 | contig 39572 bp, 35 predicted proteins | sample MGYA00520597_ERZ1034710 | MGnify/ENA primary metagenome ERZ1034710 (study PRJEB33766, sample SAMN09781714) | gut metagenome | biome: gut microbiome | host: Homo sapiens | place: Madagascar | study: EMG produced TPA metagenomics assembly of the PRJNA485056 data set... | reverse complement strand
TTCTCCATAAAAATATACTAATTTTCAGGCGGTTTTTTAATTCCGCCAACAGGTTATAAACTAATTTTGAACACCTACTTACCATTACTAAAGAAGGCGTTTCAAGGCGTTTTACGAAAAAACCGTCCGCCAGTTTGTGCGCCCTCCGAAAGCAAACCCGCCCTATGGATAAAATAGAAATCACACCCAACACGAGTTGAATTTGAAACATAAGCCGATGGCAACTCCCACCTTTGCCAGCGAACTCGGAAAATGTAAATATACAGATTTGTTAAATGATGTAAAACATCCGAATATTTATATTGAGAAGCTTCCCTCATCTAAACTTTTCACTACTTTTGCAATTGATTTCCTAAATTAATCTTTTGTTTGGGAGCGCCTCCAGATGGAGCGCTTTAAGAACAAAGGTTAATTTGAGCCTACGCCGAGCAGAAGTCAAAGGTCAGTTCTTCGGACCGAAGCAGAAGTGGGGTATGGGTGGGAAACAGGAAATCGACATATATTAAGGCGTTTATCAACGCTTGTTCTTGACCTTCGAAATCTCGCAAGTTTCATGTACCATCAAGACAAGGCAGCGATAGATGTCCAGGTGATGTGGTTATTCGCCTACCCAGTTTAGATGAGTAATGTCATGGCAGCACTTTTTAGTGCGTGCCATGACATGTCTCTTCGTTTTTGGGTAGCATCAGATGGTATATCATATCGGCGTGGGCTCTGTTCGTTGTTCGTTCGACGGTACAGGGCAAATGCGAGAGCCTCGAAGGTGGAACGACAACGAAAGGTTCACGCTTTTTTTATGTCCAATTGCTATTGATGTAATAGAATTTAAGGCTATTAAATCATCATCAAATGGATAGTTCTATGACATGATTAAGAGGTGAAGGAAGTGTTAACCCGATAATTCTTCAATCGCAACGATTTGTTGTCAAGGCTTTTGATGGCGGTGCGTCTGTCACTGCTGAATAGGGCATTTTGTGCAGTGTTGCTTAAGCTGTTTCTTGTGCTTCAGCAGACCGTTTAAACGACAGAAACAACAACTATGAGCAGATTCTTACTTACAGTCATTATGATATTGTGTAGTGCGACAATGTGTTCTGGCAACGTCCATCGTGCTTTAGTGTTCGGTCTGGGCAAACAGCAGGATACACGTTGGGCTAAGATAAATGGTGACAACGACATACACTATGTGGTGAACATGCTTCAAGACATGGGCTTTACCGACATTGCCACGTTACGCAACGAGCAAGCCACCAAGGCTAATATGGTGAAAGCTTTCAGGCAGCTTGCTTCCCGTTGCAGACTGGGAGATATCGTGTATATTCACTATTCGGGACATGGACAACTTATGACAGACCTTGACGGTGACGAAGCGATGCGCTGGACCGGACGCCACTCTGAGTGGGACGAGTCGTGGATTCCGTACGACGCATACATGACTTACTGTCCACAAGATCGTGGCGAACGTCATTTCAGTGACGATGAGGTAGCTCAGTTTCTTCAACAGATAAGGCGCCGCATAGGCAGCAAAGGTCAACTTATTGTAGCGATTGACGCCTGTCATAGCGGTGATGCCACTTGCGGTGACGATGATGAATGCGTCAGAGGAGTGGACATAAAATTCAATATTCCACGACAACCCGGTACTCCTTCAGCAAAACCAATTAAAGAGCAGTGGTTGACAATAAGTGCCTGCAAACCCTACCAACTCAGTTCGGAAGTGAAAGGCAAACGGGTGGGCAAACTCTCGTATGCCCTTTACACCCTCGGCAAGAAGACAATGAACATGAGTCGCAGCACATTGGAAAAGAGACTTGACGACATCTTCAGCACCTATGAGAGCCGCATCAGACAAACACCGATGGTGACAGGACGAAAATGAATTACGATAGATAGGTTACCTTTATACGAAAATGACTTTAACAAACATAACACTAAAAATATGCAATACAAAAAACTATTATCATTCATTATGGTTTTGATGCTGGCAATCAATGTTTCAGCCGAATCGTTCACCTATTTCAATCGCGGAATAGCATTCAAATGCAAGGTAAAGGATGGCAAAGCTGTCATAACTGGCTTCGACAAAAATGCCGCTATGGTGGTCATTCCTGCACAAGTAAAAAACAAGAAAGGCCATACACTGCAAGTTTCTACAGTTGATTTAGACCAAATTTCAAAAATATATAAAACTCGTACGGTAGTGATTGAGCAAGGCATCACAGAGATTTCGAATTTCTGTTTCTTTGCTTTTACAAAGCTCTCAGAAATTTATATTCCAAATTCTATTGAGAAAGTGGGCAAGAGAGCATTCAATCCAAAAACTACGACAAAATTCAACCTGCCTTCCACCATCCGCGAATCTGACCTTTTGGCAGGTAATGTAATCTATCCTAATGCAGTTGTTCCAACTTATTCTGATCCTAAAGCAGGAATTGCTCTTAGCAATTATGGCGATGACTCAGCTGCAGGTAAGGATGAAGTTAGCAGTGTCAAGCCCTCGGCTCCTAAAATCACAAGCATCACACCCGGTACATCAGACATCGACATGAACATCCCGAGAGGTTCTACGAGCCGCGAAAACACGTTCTGCCTGATTGTAGCCAATGAGAAATATGCCAATCAGGACACTCCGAACGTTAAATATGCAGCACAGGACGGTAAGACTTTCGAGGAGTATTGTCTGCGCACTTTAGGACTGCCACGAGAGAATATACGCTTTGCTGTAAATGCCAAGTATCTGGAAATGAAGGAGATGCTAAAATGGTTTGGTGAAGTGGCTGATGCGTATGGCAAGGACGCCAACTTCATTGTGTATTATGCCGGACACGGAGTGCCTGACGAGAAAGGCAACTGCACGCTTATCCCTGCCGATGTCAGCATCAACGACGTGAACAACGGATACAGCCTTAAAGAAATATATACTTCACTCGGAAAGCTTCCCCTCAACAGTGCGCTCGTGCTTATTGACGCTTGCTTCAGCGGTAACGACCGTCAGAATGTGGCAGCCCTTGACGAAGCTCACCGTGGCATCGCACCAGTGGTTAAGCAAGAAGCTGTAACGGGCAATGTTGTGGTGCTTACAGCGGCATCAGGCACAGAGACGGCTCTTGCCTACGAAGAACAGGCTCACGGACTCTTCTCTTACTTTATCATGAAGAAACTACAGGATACGAAAGGCGAGGTGAGCTACGGCGAACTCTACGACTATGTGAAGAAGAACGTCATGCGCAAGTCGATTGTGGCAAAAGGCAAGAAGCAGACACCCTGTGTGACTGTTTCGCCGAAGATGCTGAATTCATGGAAAAATATTAAATTCTAAAAACAAAAACGGATATGAAAAAATTCCTTTTATCATTGGCAATGGGAATGACTGCCATTGGAGCAAGTGCACAGAACACTTTTAATGTACGAGTTGGTGGTGCTTATCTGTATGAATGGGCTGCGTTTACAACCATGACACAAGCAAATATACCACTTAATCATCACGGATCATGGACATTATCTCCAGCAGTGCAAATTGCCGCAACTGGTAACGGTAGCGTAGCTGGTATGCTTCATGCCAATATGGGTTATCGAACAAGAATAGCTAATAATTGGCTTTTTGCGCCGAAAGTTGGTGTTGCAGGAGGTTATTCTTCACTGCAGGATTTTGATGACGCATGGCTTGTAGGCCCATCAATCGATTTGACTTTCGAGTATAAACATTTCGTGATAGGTTTAACAGAGTTTTATTCTATTCCTTCAACTTCATCTGATCAATGGCCTTACTGGGAATATGATAGCTCTCATAGCCCTTTGGTATCCCTCACTTTAGGCTATACCTTCTAATTTTATTCACAATGAAGAAAATTATCTTCATAACCATTATTATGTTCCTCTGCACCTCTTCACTGCTTGCCAAAGTCAAGCAGGAAAGGTGCGAAGGAACTTATGCTTATACATATTCGGGCAGTATTTCGTATGACGAAGCCAAAACCAAAGCCATTGAGAACGCCATCATTATGGCGTTGGCAGACAAGTTTGGCACCACTGTCACATCGCAGTCATTGCTTGAACTCACGAACCGTGGCGACCGCTTCGATCAAATGTCTCGTCTTCAGGTTAAAGGCAAACTGGTGAGACACATAAATGCTCCCATTGTTTCGGAACCTGTATATGCCGACAATATGTTCACGCTGAATGTCACCGTCGAATTCTACGCAACACCAATAGAATATGCTCCCGTGGAATTTGTGGCGAAAACATTACGTAATGGAACAGCCGACCGCTATGAAAGCAGCAAGTACGTTGCTGGTGACCGCTTCGCCATGTCGTTCAGCTCGCCAAAAGCGGGCTATATGGCAGCATTCTTTGAAGACCGCAACACAGTGGTGTGTATCCTGCCATATATCGGTGATGACGATTTGCCGTTTCGTGTGGGCAAGGACAAGCGCCATGTTTTTTTCGAAAACGATGAAAACGGCTATCAGATGACTTGCGGCGAAGAACCAGAAATTAATTATGTTCATGTGGTGTTCTCACCAAATCCGTTCATCAATGCTGACCTTATGCGCACGATGACCCGCAGAAAGTTTAACCATTGGTTGGAAAAACATCTTAACTATGATCCAGAACTGCAGGTGCAAACATTGATGATAAGAGTGTTGCCCGATAAAGAACAATAAGTGTCGGCAGGATGGGTTACTTTCATGCCAGATTTGTTTTAACATATAAACAAGTAAAAAGAAACTTAGAGGAATGTTGCTAAAAATGGGAACAATGCGCCGCAACCATGTCGATGCAGAGGTGGTGGAGGGCATTTGGCGGCACGACAAGTATATGGAGGAGTGGTTCTACGCTTCAGCACGGAGCTATTTTGACCGCCATTTCAAGGATGTTTTCTTTGACAAGGACCGCAAACAGGAGATTTTCCAGACCGCTTTCCTGAAGATATGGACAGAAATGACCAATGGTACCATATCTGTTTCTGACGGTAATGTTATGCGACGCCGACATACAGGTGAGGTGCAGCTGATGACATGCAGCCTGCTGACGTTTGTGATGGCGTTCGCAAAAATGGAATATCGCGAACTCGTACGCAGCGAACGACTCGACTATTACGGCGAGATATTCGACAATGCGGAACACTCCGAAACAATGACAATGCCCTGCGAAGAGAGTGCAGACACGCTGAAAGCACGTATTGTGGATGATTGCATACAGCGCCTTTCGCCACGTTGCGTTGAAATCCTCACAATGTTCTATTACGAAGGCAAAAGCCTTGACGAGATTCTTATGCTGCATAGTGACAGAAGTTCAAGTAAGAATGGTCTGAAGACAGCCAAGAACAAATGTATGAATACGTTGCGGAGCATGGCAACAGAAGAGTTTCGTAAATGTAACATCTAAAACAACCCATGCTATGAACGAAGAGAAATTTAATCACAATGCTGCCGATGCCGACACTATGCTAATTGTGGCAAGGCTCGGAGAGAGAAAGAGAAAACTGGAGCGTATGGCAGAAATGGAGCATCGTATGGTACGACGCACTACAACAAGATTATACACCAGCATCATCTCAGCAGTGGCATTGCTAATACTCGTGTTTGTACCATTGTGGTGTATGCAAATATCGCCTTTGGACCAAACCGGCATATCGCAGCCTACGTTCAGCGACTATCGTAGTGGAAATGCAGATATCGCAGAAATAACCAAGCTTATGAACCAGCAAGACTACAAACAGGCTTTGACTGTTACGAAGAAGGCTCTGCACACCTCAGATATAGCATTGAAAGATTTATATGGACAGGATGTGGAATTAGACGATGAGGAATTGGTTTACGAAGAAGAGCTGGAAAGAAACAACAACAGCGAATTACGCTGGACATACATCTATCTGCTCGTGAAACTTGACGACGTAAAAGAAGCCCGAAGACAATTGCACAAATACCTAAAAGCAAAGAATTATTGCCAACATCAGGCTGAAGCTAAAGCATTGTTGAAAGAAATCAATTGATTGTTATGTTTTTTTTCCAACATCTAAGGGTTACTTTTTATATACCTCTTGCTTAAACATGCAAATAATATAAACAATAAAAAAGTATTAGGATTATGAAAAAGATTATTTCTTTTGTGGCAGCACTCATAATTGCAACCACAGCAACGGCACAAACAGCAATGGAACTGGCAAGACAACAGCAGGAACTCAATGCCATTAATATGGCAATGCTCAAAGCCAAACCCACCAAACAGGCAAAGAAACAAGCCAAGGAACTTAAGGCTGAGGGATGGACAGTGCCAGCCGGAGACGTAGACATAGCACAACAGGTGATGAGAAGCCAGCTTTACAGCGCTGAACTGACAACAGACGAAAGCGGAAACGTCACAAAACGATATATCATGCAGACAGCACAGCAGACAGCAGGAACATACAACTCAGGCTATGCAGCAGCACGAGCAGCAGCACAGACAGAACTTGCAGCAATGTTGAAGACCGAACTCGTAACGGCAATGCAGCAGAAACTCGACAATAGCCAGAGCAATGCTCTGACGGCAACAACTATCGACAAATTTAACCAAAGATCGAGAATGATTGTAGACCAGACTTTGACAAACGCTATTCCTGTGCTTGCTATCTACCGCAGATTACCCAACAACAACTTTGAGGTTCAGGTACGTATAGCTTTCGACAAAAAGGAACTCATTGCGCGAATTAAACGTAATATGGAACAGGAACTCGAAAAGGAAGGCGACAAGCTCTACGATATTGTCGATACAGTATTTGATGAAAAGTTATGAGACACAAACGATTTATAACAATAATATTGGGCATGGCTCTTAGTATAGCTTGGAGTCATGCCCAAACGCTTTCAAACAACAAGCTAAGACGTGGGCTCGACGATTTTCGAAAACAGACAAGAAAAGAATTCGTGGATTTCCGCAAGCAGGCTATGAATGAGTTTATAAGCTTTGTACGAAATCCGTGGAAAGACTTTGAACACACAGCGCCGGTGCCGGTACCAGAAGAAAAGCCCGTCCCCCCAGTGGTTATGCCCGAAGAAGACGAACAGAAACCTGTGGAGGAAAAGCCAATTGTAATAGAGGAAGTTGTTACACCTGAACCTCCACAACCTCAGCCACAACCCATAGAACCAATCATTGAAGTTCCTGTCGAGGTGCAGAAATATACTGCATTTACATTCTTTGGTACACAATGTAAGGTAAGATTTGATTCCGATATAAGATTAAAACTTGACGGATTAAGCAATAACAATGTGGCTGATGCCTTGCAGACGCTTGCCGGCAACAGCTACGACAATATGATAATAGACTGCCTTGCACTGCGCGATTCGCTTCAACTAAGCGATTGGGCATACATACAGATGCTACGTTCGCTGGCTTACAGCATTGAAGGAGAGCGGACAAACGCTGCAACCCTGCTCATGGCATATCTCTATATGCAATCGGGCTACAAGATGCGCCTTGGTACAAACGACAATCGCCTTTATATGCTCTATGCATCAAAGCACTATATTTACGACCACGTCTCGTACGAAATAGATGGTGAGACCTACTTTGGTATCGAACAATTGCCAACACGCCTCTCGGTATGTAATGTAAAAATTCCGAATGAGAAGCCCTTGACACTCTACATTAACACTTTCCAAAAATTTACATCTGTACCATCAGAAGTTCGAAGAGTATCTTCTAAACGCTATGTAGATTTTGGTATAGAAATATCGGTGAACAAAAATCTCATGGACTTCTATTCCACTTATCCGACTTCGTTTATTGATGACGATATAATGACACGATGGGCTATGTATGCCAACACGCCTATGGATGTAAATACAAGCAGTCTCATCTATCCGCAATTGCGCAGACAGTTGGAAGGTCTTTCGCAATTCGAAGCTGTAAGTCGCCTACTCAATATGGTACAAACAGGACTCGAATACGAGTATGACGACAAGGTATGGGGTGGAGACAGGGCCTTTTTTGCAGAAGAAAGCCTATATTATCCATATTGCGACTGTGAGGATCGCTCAATCCTTCTCACACGCTTAGTACGCGACTTGCTTGGTTTGAAGTGCATCCTCGTGTATTATCCTGGTCATCTTGCATCTGCAGTAGAATTCTCAGAAGGCAATGTAAAGGGGGATTACATCATGTATAAAGGACACAAATATATCATAGCAGACGGAACTTATATCAATGCTCCGATTGGAAAGACAATGCCTGAAATGGACAATGCCGCAGCAAGAATGATAGTATTAGACTGATACAAAAGTGGCTGCGAGGCTACGGCGGAACGCCGTAGCCTCCTGTGTTTGTTACGCCTGCAATTGCTAATGGGAACACCTTTATTGAATTTGCATTATTATTTAGGGCTATTCAGTTAATGCCATAAAGTATGGATTTAAAATGTTACTCATGGCCATCACTCAAAATCCCTGATGCTCCTCTTTCGATGGCACATAAAAAAGAAGCACCGCCAAATCCTCGGGAAAGGATTGACGATGTAAAATTAGTCTGAGAATGTAAGAGATTGAAATAAAGACGATTGGCAGATTTGTTATGCCAAATATGACAATTTCAGACAATGTATTTCAGCGCATTTTGGCTTAAAATGAACGAAAATTACTTCATCTTCTTTCTGTATTTTTGATTGCTCGCCTTGGGGTTATCTGGATTGGTCATCTCCAAGTATCCGGCTTCGACAAGAGATGTAATGTACTTCTGAATGTTTTTTGTATGGTATGTAACTCCAACTCTTTCGAGAATTTCTCTACTGGTTCGAGGAATGGTACAAAAGTTTACCACATCTTTTTCCTTAGCTGATATGATTCTACGCCTTGTGTCAGAGTTAGTGTTAGAGTATTCTTTTAAAGTGTTAGTGTTTGGTACTAAAGTGTCAGTGTCTGACGCTAGAGTGTTAGAGTCAGTATCAGAGTGTCTATGTTCGGTGTCTATGCCTGCATTCGAGTTTGCCGTCCGTTTTATTGTTATCACAAACTCATGTGTAGATTCGTTGTTCACGAACTCCGCTTTCAGTCCATCCTCCAAGGCACGCTGCATGCCACTGCCTGCGCCTGTGTACGGCAGAAGGTAGATAGCATTATTAAAAAGGAAATTATTACGAGGCATGGAAGTACCGTTAGTGATGTCCTCCACCTGTAAACCGTTGGGCAATGTGCCGGGACTGTGAATCTCAACGCGATTATCAAAGATAAAGATGCGAATTGGCGACTTGATGTTCAGTGATCGATGCACCAGTGCATTGACAGTAAACTCCAGCAGGCTCTTGTAGGGTATCTCCAACTTACCCATACTATTAAACTCTTCTCCCACTTGGATGTTATGCAAGTTACGGGTGAAGAAGTTCATGATGGTCTCAAACTGATGCAACAGGTTCCCCTCCATATCACTATCGTTCACCTTATCGCGGAACACTGTGCCTCCTACAGAATTACCCACAAAGCAGATACATTTAGCCGTCATTACTGGTAACCAACGCTGAGTGTACTTGCCAAAGAGTAGCATTGCGGCAACGGTCATCTTACCATCCGGACGAATGAATCTCAGGTTGCGAAGCAACTTATCGGCATCATGTCCTTGGGCAATGGCAGAACAAACGGCATCAAGCGACGCTTCATGAAGAGCATCGCCAATAAGCCCTTTGCGTTCCAGAGCCTTTGCAAAGCGATTTGAAAGAAATAGCTTAATTGTGTTTGCATTCAAGTCAGCAAGTGTGGCATCACGAACCACAGCTTCATCCGGTGCAAAACTTCCACACTCGGTCAGCATTTCTGCTAGGATGGCGTTGTCGGTGACGCGGCGCTTATCGGCTCCGTTCTTTACCCATACTATCCCCTTGCTATCGTGATAGGGTTTGTTTGTACCTTCTTTTATGTGTGCCACAACAATGCTGCCGCCATCTACGGCTACAGTTTCAATGTCTATGAGTATTGATGGGGCTACATTTTCTGTGGCGATATTGCTCAACATGTTAGTGGCTTCTTGTACCTCTACATATGACAAAGGGTTAATAGCACCAGTTTTGTCCTTAACACCGACAACCAGCATACCGCCATGCCCATTACTCATTGCCGCCATCTCACAGCCTATATCATAACGGTCAAGAATGCGCTCCTTAAACTGTACCTTGGTTACTTCGCCAAGGCGTATCTGTTTGAGTATTTCTTCTGCTGTCATTCTACAATCTCCCAATTAAGAAGTTCATTAACATCCACTTTCAACAATTTGGATATGCGCATCAAGTCCTCCAATCCCGGCTGACAGGTATTGGTACACCATTTGGATACAGCACCTTGGTCTTTGCCGATTTGGTCTGCTAGCCATTTGTTCGACCGCTTGGTGACGGCAAGCATTATCTTCAGTCTGTTCAAATCCTTCTTTGCCATTTTCAATGATTATTTGGGTACTACAAATTTACAACAAATCCAGTGAATCATCATGAGAATATAGCTGGATTTAAGAATATTGGGCTATAAATTGAGAATCAAGCTATCTGTTCGGTTGAGATTATTGCTTTAATATCTGCTTCCAGTTGTGTTATCAGTGACAACTCTGTTTCCACTCCTTGGCTATGAACTGGCTGCCCTTTCAGGTAGGGTGTTCAAAATCCATGAAAATCAAGGTTGGTAAAGAGGCGCCAGCGCCCCTGAAAGGGGCTCATATTTCGAATCTTACAGCGGGGCAAGCCCCTATTCTGGAATATGAGCCCCTTTCATGGGCAGCGCCATGGCCGCCTGTAAAGAAGTTACGTATTATACTGCCTTGCTATTTGCTCAAAACCGCGCAGAGATTTTTCTGGATTTTGAACACCCTAATTTTAGGAAATAATGTCGCCTCCAGTACCTCCGTATCACGCATGGCCAGAATTTTTTTTTCTTTCGGAAAACTTGGGTTACTTTCTGGGCTTTTTGTTCATAGAGATGTAGCAGGAATAAAAAGTTTCACCCTACGTAAATGGGGCGTTTCAAGGCGTGGCATGAAAATGCGGCCCGCCAGTTGGTTCGCCCTGAAAAAACAAATCAGCATTATGGACAAAAAACAAAAGACATTCAACACGGCTTGAGAATGAAGGGCAGGCGGTGGGGCGGACTTCGCCTCTGCTCAGATAAAAATGGTAAAGCCGCAAATTTGTTAAACAATATAAAACAATCAGATATTTATATTGAAAGGCCTCCCTCATTTAATTTTTTCACTACTTTTGCAATTGATTCCCTGAGTTAATAATTTGGGTTGGAAGAGTCTCCAGAAGAGTCGTTTCAAGAGCAAATGTTAATTCGAGCCTACGCCGAGCAGAAGTCAAGGCCTTATCCTTAAGGCCAAAGCAGAAGTGGGGTGAGGGTGGGAGACAGGAAATCGACATATAATAAGGCGTTTATCAACGCTTGTACTTGACCTTCGAAATCTCGCAAGTTTCATGTACCGTCAAGTCAAGGCAGCGATAGATGTCCAGGTGATGTGATTATTCGCCTACCCAGTTAAATGAGAAATGTCATGGCAGCGCTTTCAGTGTGTGCCATGACATGTGTATTCGTTTTTAGGTAGTTGCTCTTAGTATATCATATCGGCGTGGGCTCTGTTCGTTGTTCGTTCGACGGTATAGGGCAAATGCGAGAGCCTCGAAGGTGGAACGGCAACGAGAGGTTCACGCTTTTTTTATGTCTTGATTTGACAGAGCACTCTCCCAAACATAGTCTGCAGCGAAACGGAAATCGCTGCCATATACAGAAATGTGGCAGCCTCGGTGTAGGCGGTGGGGTGGGCTCGAAAAGTGGTGGTTGATGCCTGCCATAGCGGCGATGCCACGCGCGGACTTGCCGATGACGAGGTGGTGCGCGGTGTGGAACGGATTTTCGAGGCGGCCAAGGCGCTCGTCGCACGGGGAAAAGCAAAACCGGAGAATCATCCGAATGCAAAGCGCCTGCCGGAATTGTGGGTGACAATCAGTGCGTGTCGGAGCGACGAGGTGAATGTGGAAATGAAAAATCCAGCGGTTGGCAAACTGACTTATGCCTTGTATCGCGAACTTCAAGTCAACGGGGCCTGCAACAACGACCAACTGATGCAGTGCATCCGTAAATTCTTCAAATACAATGCCAGCAGCACTGTGCAAAACCCGCAGATGACGGGATATTACAGAAAGAGAGATAACCTAACAGACATATTAAGATAATGGAAAAGGCCAAATTATTTCGCTCGCCGCTTCAGGAGCGTGAAGCAGAACTGGTGGCGGGCGTGAGCAGAAAGGATGTAGGGATGCAGAGCAAACTTCATGACTATTGCAGGCGATATTTCTGGACGAACTATCGCGGCTTGTTTTTCATCAGCGAAAACGACGCCGTGGAGATTTTCCAAAATTCCTTCATCACGCTTTGGGAAAACATTGAGCGCGGGAAAATCATGGCTTGCAATGGCATTGTGGTGGGGAAAAACGGCGAGCCGCTAAACGGCAGCATTCTCACCTATTTTATGGGCATTGCCAAGAACAAATATAAGGAATGGACCAGGAGCCGCCCAACGCTCTACAATCCTGAGACGGAGCAGCAGATGACGGATGAAGAGTGGGGCAGACTGGACGCGGTGGACGTTTTATACGACCCTTCGGAAAACGCGATGATGGACATCGTCTCGGACGTGATTTCGCGTATGTCGAAGCGGTGTAACGAGGTGCTCTCGAAGTATTATTATGAAGAAAAGAGCCTCGATGCCATCTTGCAGGAACTCCCCAATTTTGAATCGAAGAATGCGCTCAAGACGATGAAATACAAGTGTATGGAGAATTTGCGAAAGTCGGCGCAAGAGATTTACCACAGATACCTAAACTCATAATTGCAACTCCAACTGTTTATGGATAAGGATTTTCAAGATAGAATAGACCGTTTCCTGCTCCACGGCAGCGAGATGACAAAGGAAGAACGGGCCGCTTTCTTGCGCGAGATTGAGAACGACGAGGAGAAGAAGGCGCAATATCAGTTCACCATCATGGTGAAAGATGCCATGCGTAGCCGCATGAGCAAGCTGGAGGCCATGAAGGCGATGGAATACTTTGATCATGTGGCGTCTGCGGACAATGCGCCCGCTCTAAATCCCTGTATGCCTAACAATATGCCCTGTCCGGCGTGCCCTCCGCCTGCCAAAGAGCCGCGCAGAAACAAGCGCTGGTATTTTCTTGGCGGCATAGCAGCCCTGTTTGTCGTTGGTTTCTTCGTGACCATGATGTTTGTCAACAACGGTGTGGAAGATGTGATGCGCGGCAGCGGCGACCAGTTCGACGGCACGATGCCGGCAGCGGTTGACAGTCTTGACAACGACACAGCCGATGTGGAAAACAAATGTGACACCGTTAGGTGATAACCTCCTATGACAAACCCAATGAAAAAAACATATCTACTTTCGTTGCTCTTCAGCGCGGCATTTGCTTGCGTGCCGCTTCCTTCTGCGGCGCAGCACCTCAGCGAGGCCGCAGTGGTGGACAAGATGTACGAGGCTTTTGCGCTCGAAAAATCCAAGAAAAACGCTGAGGCCCTTAAAGCCTTTTTGGAAGTTGGGCGCAACACCGTGCAGCAACGCAGTGAGGCAGAACGCCAAACGTACGTCATCAGCCAGACAATGGCCTGCAGCTGTTACCGTAAATTGGCGTGTTATGAAGAGGGCTATCTGTTGGCCAAGAAGCTCCTGCAGGGGCGCCTAACGGAGAAAGAGCGGACGGAGATAGGCGCATTGTATGCTTACAATGGCTATCTTTATGGCAGCCGTTATATGAAAAAAGCCAGCAAGGACTATCCTCGGGCGCGTGGCATTTTCGAGGAAGTGGCGCCGTATGCCGATGCCACCGTGGCGAAATATCTCCTGCCAAAAATCCCTCTGTCGTATTATTTTGAAGGCGCGGAACACGAAAAGCAGCAGGAATACGGCGAAGCGATGGTTTGCTACCGGAAGGCCTTTGAGGGCTTCCAGAAAAACGGCAAAAAGAGCGACGTCATCTCCTCCCTGAAGCGTATGTCCAGTTGTTTGGAATATACCGAAGATTTCACGGGCGCCGTCGCTGAACTCCAGCAAGCCTTGGCCATAGCGAAGAGCGCCGGTTTGTCCGACATTCAGATGGACATACTGGCGCTGCTGGAGAAAAACTATGCCCAGATGGGCGATGATGAGGCCGCGCGGCAGTATGCCTTGAGCATGGATTCGCTCGTTGACATTTCCTCCAACGAGTCCATGAAATTTGCCTACTATTATGCTAGAGGCACCCAGGCTTTCCAACGCAATGATTATCGGACGGCAGAGCGCTGGCTCTTGAGCGCGAAGGAGATGGCTGAGGGCACAGGCATCTGTGCGACAGCAGGCAACAAAAACGAGGTCTATACCCAGTTGCAGTCCCTATATAAGCTCTCCCAGCGTTTCGACGAGGCCTTGGAATATGCCAAGAAAAACCTCGTTGAATTTCAGAAAATCATGCCGAGGGGCGATGTCAACTACAACATGCCCTATATGTCCTTGGCTGAAATCTATCGCATGAAGGGCGACCGCCAGCAATGTATGGCGGCCGTTGATCGTCTCTTTGCCAACATTCAGCAGATGCAGGAACCCAGGCAGCAGGCCTCGTTGTATCGTCTGCGCGGCTTGTGTCATTCCGGTTTCGAAGAACACGAAGCCGCCTTGGCCAACTATCAGAAGGCCGATGCCATCCTGGCCGCCAAATATCCCTCGGCCGACGCCGAGCGCGTGGTGCTCATGGGCCTCATTGCTGGTATGGAGCACAAGATGGGCCGACATGCCGATTCGGAAACCCACTATCGGGCGTATGCCAAAAACATGGCGGCGCTCTATGGCGACGACGATGTGAAAACGCTCACCGCACAAATCTTTCTGGCCAATGCTGAAGGTTTTGCGGGGCATTTTGAAGCGGGCTGCAACGATTATGTCGCGGCGGCGCAGCGCTTGCGTGAGGTGTTGAAACGGCGCATTCCGCTGATGAGCCAAACGGAGCGCGAAGCCTTTTGGACTCCCCTTTCTTCGCTCCTCACGAACATGACGCCCTATGCTTTGAAAATCAATCAGAACCAGACGCCTTTCACAACGGCGTGTTACGATGCCTTGGTGCTCTCGAAGGCTTTCTTGCTCGATTCAGAACGCTCGCTCTATGACTTCCTGAAGCGTGAGGGAAATGCGGAAAATCTGCGCGACTATCGGAAGCTCTCCCTGATGAAGAGCCAGATGAAAACCTTGAAGGAGAAAGGCACGCCTTCTGCCGACAGCCTGTTGCATCTCGCGAAACAAACATCGCATTTGGAGGCCCAACTGGCAACGCGCTGCCAGGGTTGGCGCGACATGGCCGCCTTTATGGAGGCCGACTATCAGCGCGTTCGGCAGGCGTTGGCACCGGGAGAGGTGCTGATTGACTTCACCGATTTCGTCACCAAGACAAACGGGCGCAAATATGCCGCCTTCGTCGTTCAGAAAAACCAGAACCACCCGTTCTTGAAACCGCTCTTCGCCGAAAGCCAGATGGATTCTCTCAACATCGCGCGGCCCGACTTCTTCTATGATGAAGATTTCGCCCCCGACGTGTTGAAACTGCTTTGGGAACCCTTGAAAGGGCAGGTGGCAGAGGGCGCAACGGTTTATTACGTCCCCTCGCAACTGCTCTTCCGCGTGGCATTGGAGTCGTTGCCCCTTGCCGACGGTTCGCTCCTCGGCGATCATTACAACTTCGTCCGCCTCTCGTCGGCACGCGAACTGCTCGGACGGAAGCAGGCGCCGAAGACCTATGCTGCGAAAACGGCGGTGGTCTATGGCGGACTGAACTACGACATGGATTTGCTTGCCATGCAGGAAAAGGCAAAGCAATATGACCTCTCTGGCCTCCTTGCCGAGCGTGGCGGCCTGCTTCGTGGAGATTCCGTCTATAGGAATTTGCCGGGAACGGAAAAAGAGGCGCGTGCCATTGTCTCCAGCCTGCGTGCCGAACATTGGGACGTCTCGTTGCTTTCTGGTAACAACGGAACGGAGGAATCCTTCCTACGTCTTCACGGCCGTGCGCCCCGTTTGCTCCACATCGCCACCCACGGTTTTTATTACACGCCGCTCGAGGCCGCCAAGGTGGATTATCTCAAAGGCTACGACGATGCCATGTTGCTTTCTGGTCTCGTCTTTTCCGGCTGCAACCATGCGTGGCTTGGCAAACCGCTGCCGGGCGGTGTGCTCTCTGGCATCTTGCAGGCAGAAGACATCGCGCGGATGGATTTGCGCGGCACGGAGATGGTGGTGTTGTCGGCCTGCCAGACAGGACAGGGCCGCGCCACGGCCGAGGGACTTTACGGACTTCAGCGTGCCTTCAAGAAGGCCGGCGTCGGCACCATCGTGATGTCGCTGTGGGCGGTCAAGGATAAGGCCACCCAGGATTTCATGACAGCATTCTATGAGCATCTCCTGAAAAACGGCGCTCAAAGCGACAAGCGTAAGGCGTTTGAAGCCGCCAAGAATGTGGTGCGGGAGAAATATAAAGAGCCTTATTATTGGGCGGCCTTCGTGATGCTCGACTGATGGTTGGGCGGACATGCTAATTGCTGCGCGGTTTTGATCTAAATAGCATAGCGGCATAGCAACAAGAGACGCTGCGCGAACATTCGGCGAAGGTCTGAGGCGAAGCACTGTAGCTCACTTTGCTCGCAAAGTGAGGGGGACGAATATTGTGGCGGCCAAACACGGCTAAAAATCCAACGAAGATATGCCCTAAAGCGCTGGCTATATTCGCTACGTGTTCGTGGCCCTCACTTTGCGAGCAAAGTGAGCTACAATGCTGGCGCCGCAACAGACGATTATATGGGCCAGCGCAAATCTCCGCTGCGAGGGCGCTTCGCCACCATGCTATTTGGCCCAATACCGCGCAGAGATTTTTCTGCATTTTGAACGCCCTATGCGAAAGGGGAGCGCGGATGGGTTACTTTACGCCCTTCTGCCTCATAAACCAAGTAGAAGAGTCCTATGCAAAGCAGATGAAACAACAGACTCCACAGAGACGCCAGCACTTTCTGGCAATTTCCCTAACGCACCATAGCATCATGAACAACGTACAAAAACATATCATAGAAGAAATCCGCTGCCGTTACGGCCGCGTAGACAATGTGTTGCCTGCAGGTTGGCATTTCATGTTCAACCAGCGCCACTATCTCTTCCTTCCGTCTCCCCGGGCCGATATGGCACGCATTTGCATTCCCCATCTCGCTCTCCGTCGCGGCTGCGGTGTGGCGCAATTGTCGGATGCCGTCAACGCCACCAACCGCAGTGTGCGTTTCGTCAAAGCCATGACGTTGGAAAACGGCGCTGTGGCCATCAACTATGACTTCCATGTCTTCGAAAACCATTGCGTTGGCGAAGTCGTGGCGCGGGTGGTGCAGGCACTTGATTATGCCGCCGGATTTTTCGAGGAGAGAGTGAACGGGGAGAAGGCAACCTGAAAACCTGCAGCGGGATTCCAAGTCCTGCTGCCCCAACACACACACGCCGAAGACCTCCCGTGCGGGAGAAACAAAACAGGAGACCATGAATTGGCGCTTGACAAAACAGTTTGTCGGTGCGGCCAACTCATGGTCTCCTTCTTTTTTCATCATTACCTAAAACAAAACCCGCCACAGGTTCTTCGGAAGGTTCTGCGAGGCAAGTTATCTCTTCACAATCGTGTAAGTCACGTTTGTCTTGGTGGTATATTTTGAATTTCTGCATTCAAAATAATAATAGACAAAAGTGCCTCCGTTGAAGCCTGTGTGGGTTTTGTCGAATGTGTCGTTGTTCTTTTTTCGGTCGTAAAACCAGTGGATGATGCCTCTTTATGAAAGAAGGAGCGTGGAGGTAACCATTTTCTATCGGGAAAAGATGAGGGATTCTGATTTTTAATTGTAAATTAGCCTGCAAAATAATAGAAGGAGCAATGCGGGCATTGCGACTGAAAACAAGGACAACCAATTTACCATTACTAAATACATCAAAAACAATGTTGAATCCAAAAGTAGAAGCTGCGCTCAACGCGCAAATCAATGCCGAATTGTGGTCGGCCTATCTTTATCTCTCTATGGCAGCCTATGCCCATGCCAATGGCAATCCTGGAATGGGAAACTGGTTTGAAGTGCAATTCCAGGAGGAGCAAGACCATGCCAAAATCATGTTCAACTACATCATCCAGCGCGGCGGCCGCGTCGACTTGAAGCCCATTGAGGCAGTGCCGACCACTTGGGAATCGCCCCTCGCTGTCTTTGAAGCCACATTGGCCCACGAGCAGAAGGTCACGTCGCTCATCAACAACCTCTTTGCCCTGACAACGGCCGAGAACGACTACGCTACGCAGAGCATGCTGAAGTGGTTTGTCGACGAACAGGTGGAAGAAGAGGAAAACGCCCAAAACATCATCGACAACCTCAAAATGATTCAGGGCAACGGCTACGGCCTTTACATGCTCGACAAAGAACTCGGTGCCCGCACCTATGTGCAGGCTTCTCCTTTGGCTACCAAAGGTTGAACGCAGGCCCGAGGGCTTAGGCCGCGTCCTCTCGGTGGAGATTAGCGCTGGCCCGCACAATCGTCTGTTGCGGCGCCAGCATTGTAGCTCACTTTGCTCGCAAAGTGAGGGCCACGAACATGTAGCGAACATGGCCAGCGCTCTGGGCATGACCTTCTTGGTTTTTTAGCCTATGTTTGGCCGCTGTAATATTCGTCCTCCTTACTTAGCAAGCAAAGTGAGCGACTTTTTATGAACTATTTCTTATCCCGAGCTGGGGTATGCTATATGAAGGAGTGCATCACAGGTCAAATGTAATCATTCTTTCAACCATCAGTTTGATCCACCAAACGGTAATTTTTTTGTTTATGAATATGAAGAAGATTTTTTTACACTCGAAAAGGATTGCTGCCAGGCGGTTTGTGACGATACTGATGTGTTTGCCAATATGGGCTGGCCAGTTGTCGGCACAAAATGCCTATGCCGTGTTTGACGAAAGCCAAAGTACACTAACATTCAAGTATGACGTAGGCGGAGGAATACAGTTAAACAAGGACAAAACCATACCGGCATGGGCTAAATACAAAAGAAAGATAAGAAAGGTCGTTTTTGACCCCTCTTTTGCCAATGCGCGTCCCACAAGCTGTTATTATTGGTTCAATGAGTTCTATGAGCTCGAAAGCATCGTCGGCATTGAAAACCTTAACACCGATGAGGTGATAAATATGGCTCACATGTTCAGTCTTTGCCCAAAGCTTGCAGAGCTTGATGTCTCTAAATTCAATACTTCGAAAGTGAAGAGCATGAGACACATGTTTCAAAGCTGCAGTAATGTTCCTCGACTTGATGTTTCAGGATTTGACACACGCAACGTGACGGATATGTCTTATATGTTTAATGACTGTGTCGGTATCACATCTCTTGATGTGTCAAAGTTTGATACACATAATGTGATAGACATGAGCGGCATGTTCAGCGCATGTTTAGGCATTACAAGCCTTGAACTCTCAAATTTCAACACCCAGAAAGTGACGGATATGAACAATATGTTCTCCAATTCTAAGAATATCGTCACCCTCGATCTCTCTGGTTTTGACACACGTAACGTGTCGGATATGGATGGCATGTTCTTTTTCTGTGAAGCACTCAAAACCATCTACGCCACCGATAGTTTTGTCGTAACAGCTTTAAAAAAGGTTGACGAGATGTTTTATGGATGTGAGTCGCTTGAGGGCGCGATTAAGTTTAATCCTAATAAAATCAACAGTTGGTATGCAAACTGCACTGACGGTTACTTCACCTGTCCCACCCAAAGCGGCATTGATGATGTCTCTGTTGCAAAATCCCACAAAACAGTGTTTTACGATTTGCAGGGGCGCCGCCTGAGCAAACCGCAATCGGGAGTCAACATTGTGAAAAGCGTGAATGGAACCAGCAAGGTCATCTTACGTGTGCGCTGACTTGTGCCGTTGGGCAAATGAAGCGTGCTTCGCCTCAGGCCTCCACCACATGTTCGCGCAGTGCCCTCACAGCGGAGATTTGTGCTGGCCCACACAATCGTCTGTTGCGGCGCCAGCATTGTAGCTCACTTTGCTCGCAAAGTGAGGGCCACGAACATGTAGCGAACATGGCCAATGCTTTGGGCCATAACCTTCTTGTTTTTTTAGCCTATGTTTGGCCGCCGTAATATTCGTCCCCCTCACTTTGCGAGCAAAGTGAGCTACAGTGCTTCGCCTCAGACCTCCGCCACATGTTCGCGCATCGCTCCCTGCAGCGGCAGAAGCGAGAAACGGGGAACTGTGGCAGGAGATAAGGGGGCACTATCTCCCGCCGCAACGTCCGTTTCCTGAAAAGCCTTGCCAGTCTCCCTAAAAAGCATAACCATTTATCGATTCGCGGCCGCCGGTAATGCTACTCGCGGCCGAGGGTCGTGCTACCAGCGGCCGCGAGTAGGTGACTAGGAAAGAATAGGAGGGAATATCAAACTAACGTACTTTCAATCGAAGAGCGTCTTGAAACTTTCAAGCAACAGTCTATTTATATTTTTTGGATTTCCCAGTATCCAGTTTTGTTGCTTCCAATGCGTGCTACCAGTCCGTTTCCTTTCAACACGGCAAGGTGTTTTTTCACCATGCGGTCGCTAACGGATAAGGCTTCCGCCATTTGGGCAATGGTTATGCGTGGGTTTTGCTTGATTTGGGTGTACAATTCCCATACGCCTTCTGGTAGATTCGGGAACGCATCCAATAGTTTGTTGGGAACTTTATTGGGAACTTTATTGGGAACTTTATTGGGAACTTTATTGGGAATATTTTGTGTTGGCTCTCCTTTGTGTAATTCAAGCGTTTTGAGTATTTCACCAAGCATAAAATCAATGAAAGGTCCCGAATCTGCTCCATTGGTGCTGGCGGTTATGGCATCGTAGTATGCTAACTGATTGTCGTGCACCATGTTTTCAACAGGTACGTGCTCAAACACAGGGTGTAGCTTGCTCAATATGAGCGATTGCCACAAGCGTCCCATGCGTCCGTTACCATCGGCAAAGGGGTGAATGAACTCAAACTCGTAATGGAAAACACACGAACGCACCAGCAAATGGTCCTTACTATGGTTCAGCCAGTCAAAGAGGTCGCCCATGAGTAGCGGCACGCGGTCGGCAGGTGGTGCTATATGTACGCAACCCGTCTCTGAGAATACACCAACATTGCCAGGCCTATAATGTCCAGCATTGTCAACCAGTGCCTGCATCATGATGCCATGCGCACGTAGCAGGTCTTTTTCTTTGAATGGGTTGAGGTGTGGGAACTGCTCGTAAGTGGCAATGGCATTTTTCACCTCCTGTATCTCGCGCAGAGGAGCCACGACCGTCTTACCGTTCACAATGTCGCGCACCTGATCTTCGTTGAGGGTGTTACCTTCAATGGCAAGTGAGCTGTGAATGGTCTTTATCTTGTTGGCTTTGCGCAGCAATAGAGCGTCCTCCTGCTCCATACGAATGGCATAACGCTCTATCAAACGTGATATGTCGGCTATTTTGTTAATAGCTGCTGCTGATATGGTGAATGGGGGTGTGTACATTTTTGACTATTTGGAGGTTAAAAGGATAAAGAGGGCGTCCTAAAACAGAATAGTGTTAGGATGCCCTCTTTATGTATCTTATGTATCAGCATCAGGCTTTGTGAATCTGTTTCAGAAAGTCTGCTTCAAAACATTCAGCAGTTCGTAGTCTGTCACGTCGAGGTTGGTCGGCGTGATGGCCACATATCCGTGTGCCAAGGCCCAGCGGTCGGTGTCGGTGGCTTCCGGCTCCAGTTCCTCGCAGTCGCCCACCAGCCAGAAATAGTCGGCGCCGTAAGGATGCTTTCGGCGTGCCAGTTCGTGTTGCCAGCGGCTGTGTGCCATGCGGCAGATGCGCACCCCCTTGAATTTGTTGGCCTTCGGGAAGTTGACATTCAGGCAAGTGAAAGGCGGCATGCCGAGGGCGATGGACTTAAAGACGAGGTCAACGATGTATGATGCCAGCGGCGTGAAATCGGCATCTTCGCGGTGGTCGCAGAGCGAGAACGCCACCGAGGGATAGCCCTGCAATGCGCCTTCCGTTGCCACGCCCATCGTTCCAGAATAGTGCGTGTTGACCGACGAGTTGTCGCCGTGGTTGATGCCGCCGATGATGAGGTCGGGGCGGCGGTCGATGAGCAGATTGAGCGCGAGTTTCACGCAGTCGACTGGCGTGCCGGTGCAGGAGCACACCGTCAGTCCCGGCTCTTCGTGCAGTTTCTTGTAGTGGATGGGGGCCGCAGATGTGATGGAACATCCGAAACCAGAGCGAGGCGAGTCGGGCGCCACCACCAGCAGGTCGGCAATGGGGCGCAGCGTTTCAATCAGGAAGTTGATGCCGCGTGCCTGCACGCCGTCGTCGTTGGAGATGAGAATATAGGGTCTGGACATTTTGTTTGGGTTGTTCGGGATGAAGTGATATGGTTGCCTACTTACCATTACTTACTTATATTCAGTGTAGGCTACCAGTGTCGCTGCGCTTTAATCCGTTTTCTCCGCGCTTTGCGGCGGGGGTGGCGAAGTGCTACGCAAAAGTACGAAAAAAAGTATAAAGCAGGGCAGTTCGGAGAAAATTTGTTACCTTTGCAGAATCATAGAGCCTTTCAGAAGGCTTGCTATTTGAAAACTATGGGCAAAATCATTGCATTAGCAAACCAAAAGGGTGGCGTCGGCAAAACGACGACCTCCATGAACTTGGCTGCATCGCTGGCAACACTCGAAAAGAAAGTGCTGCTCGTTGACGCAGACCCGCAGGCCAATGCCTCTTCCGGCCTTGGCGTCGACTTGAGCCAGATTGACTGTTCGGTTTACGAATGTCTCGTTGGACAAGCCGATATTCGCGAGGCTATTTACACGACAGACATCGAGCGCCTTGATATCGTGCCTTCGCACATCGACCTCGTCGGAGCGGAGGTGGAGATGCTCAATCTCGACAGACGTGAATATGTGTTCAAAAAACTGTTGACGCCGCTCAAGAGCGAGTATGACTACATCCTCATCGACTGTTCGCCTTCTTTGGGACTCATCACGGTGAATGCGCTGACTGCTGCCGACTCGGTGATCATCCCAGTGCAGTGTGAATATTTCGCATTGGAAGGCATCAGCAAGTTGCTCAACACCATCAAGATAATCAAGAAAAAACTAAATCCGGAATTGGAAATCGAAGGATTCCTGCTCACGATGTACGACTCGCGACTGCGTCTGGCCAACCAAATCTATGACGAGGTGAAACGACACTTCCAGGAACTGGTGTTCAGAACGGTCATCCAGCGCAACGTGAAGCTTTCGGAGGCGCCAAGCCACGGACTTCCTGCCATTCTCTATGATGCTGAATCAACAGGCGCCAAAAACCATTTGGCGCTGGCTAAGGAAATCATCAAGAAGAATGCGTAAGCAATGGTTGCAAGGTCTTGACGACTTGCCATTGCTAAATACTAAATCCTCCACGGCGTCACTCGTGCAGTGTCGGGGTGGGGGATGTTGCTATTGGGACAGGGCAGAAGAGGAACGCCGCGTGTGTCCTTCCTGTTGCAGACTGTTGCAGGGCTACCCTTCGGTGGGCTTGAGCTTCATGGCTGTCCTTAGAAAATGTGTTTTTCGATTTCTAGATTCTCTGACAATAAACAAACATGGCTGTACATAAGAAATTTCCAGCTCTCGGACGTGGACTCGATGCGCTCATCTCAACGGAGGAGGTGCATACGAGCGGTTCTTCGTCCATCAACGAAGTGCCCATCGGTAGCATTCAGGCCAACCCCAACCAACCGCGCAGGGAATTTGACCCCGCCGCCTTGGAGGAACTGGCCGAAAGCATCCGACAGATTGGTATCATCCAGCCCATCACGCTCCGAAAAATGGACGACGGCTTTTATCAGATCATTGCTGGAGAACGGCGCTGGCGGGCTTCGCAGTTGGCTGGATTGGACACTATTCCGGCGTATATCCGCACGGCTGACGACGAGAACATGATGCAGATGGCGCTGGTTGAAAACATACAGCGCGAGGATCTCAACGCCATTGAAATCGCTTTGGCCTACCAGAACCTCATCGAGCAGTATGCGCTCACGCAAGACCGGCTCTCGGAGAAGGTGGGGAAAAATCGCGCCACCATCGCCAATTATCTGCGACTGCTGAAATTGCCAGCACAGGTGCAGGTGGCTTTGCAAAACAAGGAAATTGACCAGGGACATGCGCGTGCCTTGCTGGGACTCGCAAAACCGTCGCTCCAGGTGAAACTTTTCAACGAAATCAAGGAGAAGGGCTATTCTGTTCGCCAGGTGGAAGACATGGTCAAGGCGCTCAACAACGGCGAAACCGTTAAAAGCGGCCGCCATCAGCTCACCGACCGCAGCAATAAGCGGCTGCCGGAGGAGTTTAATATCTTGAAAACGCGCTTGTCTGATTTCTTCCAGACGAAGGTGCAGATGACTTGCTCCACGCAGGGCAAGGGAAAAATCAGCATCCCGTTTGCTTCTGAAGAGGAGTTGGAACGCATCATCAGCCTATTCGACAAAATCAAAGGACAAAACAACTGATGGCTCTATCGGCAGAAGGGCGAGGCAACGTTTGGAAGGCTTTCCAGAATGTTGCTGCAATTGCCGCCTGCTTGTTTTCCGTCAATTAGAAATTATTTATGGTGAAGATTTCATTAGCCAGACTTTTCATCGCATCGGTCCTTCTTGCAGGACTGCCGGCTGCCGCAGGCGCCTGTCTGCATCCGTCGGTGCCGCTGCCTGCCAGTAGCGACGCGGGCAATGTTGAAAACGGGGGGCTTTGCGTTGGGCTGTCTCCGATGGCCGAACATATCGACACCTTGAAGTTGGAAGAGGCCGTCGTGGCGGCCGATACGGTGGCGCTGCCTGCCGATGTCGTGAGAGCGGCCGCTGCCGCACACCCAACGGCTGTTGACACGGCACGCTTGCGCAACGTCAATGATTCCATTCTCAATGCCACGGCCAAGATGCGGAAGAAGGTGCGGCCAAAATTCGTGCCAGATCCCAAGCGGGCCTTGTGGCTCTCGCTCGTGTTTCCTGGCGCGGGGCAGATCTACAATCGGAAATATTGGAAGCTCCCGTTTTTCTACGGCGGATTCCTCGGTTGCACTTATGCCTTCAAATGGAACCAGCAGATGTATCGCGACTATTCGCAGGCTTACCTCGACATCATGGACGACGACCCCAACACCAACAGCTATCTGGACATGTTGCCGCCGCGATATGACATCACGGGGCGTGAAGACCGATTCAAAAACATCTTCAAACGCAAGAAGGACTATTACCGCCGCTATCGCGACCTGAGCGCCTTCTGCTTCATCGGGGTCTATATCCTTTCTGTCATCGACGCTTATGTCGATGCGCAACTCTCGGTCTTCGACATCTCGCCCGACCTCAGCATGCGTCTGGAACCGGCTGTGATCAACAACGGCAACGGACTCCCTGGCCGAACGCCTTCTTCTTATGGCATCGGTTGCAACCTGTCGTTTTAGGGGTGTTCTATAAATTAGCTTGAGTCGATTTTACATTTATCGCGAAGCAGATTGTTGTATTTCAAAGACGAGCATAGCGAGCTATGTGAGTCTTTGAAATACAGCAAGATGCGAGTGAGAACTGTAAAAGCGGCCAAGTCAATCCTAAATAAAGAATCTCCATTAAAACTAATTTATAGAACACCCCTTTAAGTAATGGTAAAACAATAGCTAAACGGAGGGTGAAGGGACGGCTCTTGATTCCGCATTTGCGGACGGGAGCGCCGTTGATTTAGGCCCATTGCCAAGATAAACTGGCAGGGGCTTCCCTATTTTAAAAAAGAACAAATCGCATTCAATGAAACGCATTAAAGTATTTCTGCTCGCATTGGCTTCCTGTGCTTTCTGCACGACGGCTTCTGCGCAGAACGTCAACGAAATTACCGTCAATGACGACCGAAGCGGACGCAAGGAAGTCATTGAACTGCCAGAGGGTATGACGCTCAATGCCGATTCCCTGCTCAATGAGTGGCACGCCAAGAAATATCTTTATCCCGACACCACTTGCGTCAATCCGGATTACAATCCGCCTTTCCCAGAGGAGGTCTATCGCGAGCGTCTCGGACGCATTCCTGCCGTGATGGAAATGCCTTACAACAGCATCGTCCAGCAGTTTATCGACCAATATAGCGGACGCTTGCGCCGCTCGGTGTCGTACATGCTCGGCGCCGGAAATTTCTATATCCCCATCTTCGAAGAAGCGCTCGACTATTATGGTCTGCCGCTCGAATTGAAGTATTTGCCAGTCATTGAGTCGGCGCTCGAGCCAACGGCTGTCAGCCGCGCTGGGGCCGTGGGCCTCTGGCAGTTTATGCTCGCCACGGGAAAACGCTACGATTTGAAAGTCAACAGCCTCGTCGACGAACGCCGCGACCCCATCAAGTCATCATGGGCCGCCGCCAGATACCTGCGCGACCTCTATAAGATTTATGGCGACTGGAACTTGGTGATTGCCGCTTATAACTGCGGACCAACGAAAATCAACAAGGCCATCCACCGTGCCGACGGCGTACGCGACTACTGGACCATCTATCCTTATTTGCCGCAGGAAACGCGCGGCTATGTGCCAGCTTTCATCGCGGCCAACTACATTATGACGTACTATTGTGAGCACAATATCTGTCCGATGAAAACGAAAATCCCTGTGACGACCGATACGATTATGGTGTCGCGCAACGTACACATGGAGCAGATTTCAGCGCTCTGCGGCATCGACGTGGAGGCCATCCGTGCGCTCAATCCGCAATATCGCACCAGCGTGATTCCGGGACAGACGGAGCCTTGTGCCATCCGCCTGCCGCAGGAGAAAATCTTGGCCTTCATCGACCAGAAAGACTCCATTTATAATTATCGTGCCGATGAACTTCTGACGCGCCGCGCTGTGGTGGCGGTCAGCGAACCCAAGGCGGAACCGACGCGCAGCACCGCTTCGCAGTCGCGCTCCACGGCGGCACGCCATAAGCGCAACCGCAGATCAACGGAGCGGACGGCCACGGTGCGTAAGGGCGATTCGCTCAGCACGATTGCCGCCCGAAACCACACGACGGTTGCCAAAATCCGTAAACTGAATAAAATCAAGGGTAACATGATTAAGCCTGGTCAGAAAATCAGAGTGAAATAAATATGCTCATGCACCTGCCTTCCGAAGCGTCGACGCATACCATTAGTAATGGTGGCCGAATGCTTCGGGAGGCAGGTGTGTTTTTCTCGCAATTGGACAATGGAGGGCGGGCAATCGCCGTTTGGCGGCGGGGCCCGTTGCGGTCACAGAAACGCTTCTGCCATTGTCTTGGCCAAGCCGTCGTCTTGTCAAACAACATAATAAAACCTTCGCGCCATGACAGACACTAATACTCCGACGCTTACTCCTCAGGAACAGAAAGATGAGGAACTGATTCAAGCAGCCTTCCAGCACTTGATTGATACATATCTGGCCACCAACCACCGCCGCAAGGTGGAAGTCATCACCAAGGCCTTCAATTTCGCGAAGCAGGCCCATAAGGGGGTGCGCCGTCTCTCGGGGGAGCCTTATATCCTTCACCCCATTGCCGTGGCGCAAATCGTGTGTGAGGAAATCGGACTGGGCTCCACTTCCATCTGTGCGGCCTTGCTCCACGACGTGGAGGAAGATACCGATTATACCAACGAGGACCTCACGAACCTCTTCGGCCCGAAGGTGGGAAATATCGTGGAGGGACTGACGAAGATTTCTGGCGGTATTTTCGGGGAGAAGGCTTCGTTGCAGGCTGAAACGTTTAAGAAACTCTTGCTCATGATGAGCGATGATGTGCGCGTCATCCTCATCAAGATTGCCGACCGCGTACACAATATGCGCACGCTTTCAAGCATGCAGGCCCGCAAGCAATATAAGATTGCCAGCGAAACGCTCTATATCTTCGCCCCGATTGCCGACCGCCTCGGTTTGAACAAAATCAAGACGGAACTCGAAAATCTGAGTTTCAAATACGAACATCCCGATGAATACCATCGCATCGAGCAGCAGTTGGCTGAGACGCAGCCTGAGCGCGACACCATCTTCGACAAGTTTACGCCGCCCATTTGCCAGCAACTCGACAAAATGGGCATCAAATATACGCTGAAAGCCCGCATCAAAAGTCCGTATTCCATCTGGATGAAGATGCAGAACAAGCATATCCCCTTCAGCGAGGTGTATGACCTTCTAGCCATCCGCATTGTCTTCGTGCCCAACGATCGTAAGGACGAGGTGGATGAGTGTTACCGCATCTACGGTGCGCTCACCAAAATCTATAAGCCGCATCCTACGCGCTTCCGCGACTGGCTTTCCAATCCGAAGGCCAACGGCTATCAGGCGCTCCACAACACCTTCATGAGCAAGCAGGGCAAATGGATTGAGGTGCAGATTCGTTCCGACCGTATGGACAACATTGCGGAGCAGGGATTTGCTGCGCATTGGAAGTACAAAGATAAGGATGCGCCTTACGACGAGAGCGAACTCGACCGCTGGCTCAATTCCATCAAGGAAATCCTTGACGACCCGCAGCCAGATACGCTCGATTTGCTCGATACTATCAAGCTCAATCTCTATTCCAACGAAATATTGGTGTTCACCCCAAAAGGCGACCTCAAGAATATGCCCGCTGGTGCCACGGCGCTCGATTTTGCCTTCTCCATCCATAGTTTTGTGGGATGCCACTGTTTCGGTGCGAAGGTCAACCATGTGCTCGTGCCGCTCAATTATAAGCTCAAGAGCGGCGACCAAGTGGAGGTCATCACCACCGAGGCTCAGCATGTGCAGCCGGAGTGGCTTGACTTCGTCACGACGGCAAAGGCCCGCAACAAGATTCAGGCCATTTTGCGCCGCGAGCGCCGCGAGAAGAGTCAAAAGGGCGACCAGTTACTCCGTGCTTTCTTGGAGAGGAACGACGTTCAGTGTACGCCGGCTGTGCTGGACAAACTCATGCGCTTCCACGGATACACTGTGCGCGACGATTTCTTCCTTGCCATCGCCGACGAGCGCATCATTCCAAATGAATGTGACCTCGATTGCATCAAGGGAAAAGGCGGCAAGGACAGCTGGTGGCGCCATATTCCGTTTATCGGCAAGAAGTCGGCCGACAAGGGTTGTGTCATCAACCACATCGACAACACTGATTTCGTCAAGAATATTAATCGCAAGCAGACGCTGGTGGTCAACGAGGAGACGTTTAAGAAATGTGTCATTGCTCCTTGCTGCCGCCCGATTCCTGGCGACGACATCTTGGGGTATATCACGCCGAAAAACGAACTGGAAATCCACAAACGCAGTTGTGCCACAGCCATGAAACTCAAGACGCGCTATGGCAATAACATCATTGCTTGCGATTGGGATATGCACCGCCAGATACCGTTTGAGTGCCGCCTGCAAATCAGCGGTGTCGACAGTCAGGGCGTTCTTTACACGATTGCCAGCGTGCTGCATAAGCAGCGCAACAGTCCTGTGCGTCGCATCACGCTCGAAACGAAAGACGGCCTCTTCGACGGCACGCTCGACATCGTGGTCTACGACACGTCTGACGTTAAGAACATCTGCGACTCGCTGAGCAGTATCGAAAATGTCACGAAGGCCGTGCGCGTTGAGATGTAAACGGGCAGTCGCTGCCTTTTCCCCTTAGTAATTCTTTCACCATTACTCAAAGAAGAATAAATCGTGTTGCCGCTTCAAGCGCGGCGACCCTTAATACAACAAAGAAACCAATGAGTCTCAGTAAATTTGAAAGTGAAGTAAAACATTTGCCACAGGCGCAGGAAGCCATCTACGCACGTTTTGCCGACTTGCGCAATCTCGAAAGCTTGAAGCAGCGCATCAACGACCCCGCGTTGGAAGAAAAACTTTCCTCGCAGGTGCCTGCCGACAAGTTGGCAGATGTTCGCAAGTATATCAACGACATCACCTTTACGCAGGATTCCCTGCAACTCTCTACACCGATGGCGCAGATTGAATTGCGCATCGTTGAGCGCGACCCGAAGTGCATCAAGTTTGCCAGTGAAGGATCGCCCATCCCACTTTATGTGTGGATTCAGTTGCTGCCGGAGGGTGAATGCGCCACGAAGATGCGCGTCACCGTTGGCGCCGAGGTGAATTTCTTTATGAAGGGCATGGTGTCTAAACCCCTGCAGCAGGCAGCCGACGGTTTGGCCAATGTGCTCGCTGCTGCGGCGCAGGCGCCTATGCAATAGACTTGGTGTTTAGAAAGAGCTTAATTTTCAGACGGAAAATGAATAACGAAAACACGCTCCACGGAGCGAAACTTTGGGAGAAGTCTGTTCATGTGACGGAAGAGATTGACCGCTTCACGGTCGGCCATGACCGCGAACTCGACCTTTATCTGGCGAAGTATGACGTGCTCGGCTCTATGGCACACGTCACGATGTTGCACAGCATCGGCCTGATTGCCGACGAGGAACTGCCCGTTCTTCTTCGCGAACTGCGTGCCATCTATCAGGTGGCGGAGTCGGGCGACTTTGTCATTGAGGATGGCATCGAAGACGTGCATTCGCAAGTGGAACTCATGCTCACCCGCAAACTGGGCGACATGGGGAAGAAAATACATAGCGGACGCTCGCGCAACGACCAGGTGCTCGTTGACCTCAAGCTTTTCACGCGCGACAAAATCCGCGAGGTGGCTGAGGCGGTGCGCGACCTCTTCGCGGAACTTCAGCAGCAGAGCGAACGCTATAAGAACGTGCTCATGCCAGGCTATACCCATTTGCAGGTGGCCATGCCCTCCAGCTTCGGTCTTTGGTTTGGTGCCTACGCCGAAAGCCTTGCCGACGATATGCTGCTTCTTGAGGCCGCCTATCGCATGACCAACCGCAATCCGCTCGGCTCTGCCGCCGGCTATGGTTCTTCTTTCCCGCTCAACCGCACGATGACCACTGAATTGCTCGGCTTCGACTCGATGGATTATAATGTGGTCTATGCCCAAATGGGGCGCGGAAAGAACGAGCGCAACGTGGCCTTCGCTCTCGCTGGTATCGCCGGCACGGTGGCCAAACTGGCTTTCGACGCTTGCATGTTTAATAGTCAAAATTTCGGTTTTGTGCGCCTGCCAGATGAGTGTACCACGGGGTCGAGCATTATGCCCCACAAGAAAAACCCCGATGTCTTTGAACTTATCCGTGCCCGTTGCAACAAGCTTCAGGCTTTGCCAACGCAGGTGGTGATGATCATGAACAATTTGCCTTCTGGCTATTTCCGCGACTTGCAGGAAATCAAGGAAGTCTTCCTGCCAGCCTTCGATCAGTTGCTCTCCTGCCTCCGTATGGCCACCTACATCGTGGCGCGTATGCGTGTCAACGAGCATATCCTCGACGACGCGCGTTACGACCTCATGTTCTCCGTTGAAGAGGTCAACCGCCTCGCTTCTGAGGGCATGCCCTTCCGCGACGCCTACAAGAAAGTGGGACTTGACATTGAGGCCCACCAGTTCACGCCGAACAAGGAAATCCACCACACCCACGAAGGCTCCATCGGCAACCTGTGCAACGACCGCATTGCCGCCCTCATGCAGGCCACCTATGCCCGCTTCGGTTTTGAGCGCGTGAGCGAAGCCGAGAAGAAACTTCTGGGCGGAGAGTGATGGCATATCCAAGGGTGTCCTAAATATTCTGGTTGGTAATTCCAGATGATTCTGTCGGGCAATCCGCCTCCTGTCGCCCGCCGGCAGACCGCGTCCGATGGCATACATCTCTTTGCGCCAGATTACTTAGGACACCTTTCCCATTCTTTGGCCCGCCCTTCCCTGTCGGTACACAATAAACTATACCCCAATGAGATTGCCGTTCAAACACATAGCATACCTTCTTCTTGGCTTCTTCTTGGCTTCCTGTGCCGATGATATAGAAGACCTTTATGCTCCTTGGTCTGTGAGGTTTGTGTTCAACCAAGTCAACACCACAGCTCCCTTGCTCTCCGCTCTGAACAATCCCGGCCAGTTTTGTCAGATCACTTTCCCCAACGGGAAGTACCTCTTTAAGGATCATGACGGAAATGAAGTGCTCTATACGCCGACTGCCACTTTTGGCTATTCCAGGCCCGATGGTTTCCTTTTTGGCATCATTGTCGGCAGTCCTGCTATTCCTGATTTTACGGGGCAAAGCAGAGTCGCCTACGAGTTGGCCTGCCCCAATTGCTACGATAATTCCGATATTACCCGTCCCCTTCATTTCTCCTTAATCTCCACCCTGCAATGCGCCCGTTGCGGTTGCGTTTACGACCTCAACAACGCTGGAAACGAGCAGCACGGCAAGAGTCGTGCCCTTTATCGTTACCGCACGGTGCAATACAACGTGTCGACCAGCGCGATGAGCATATCCAACTGACGGCTTGCCCGTAAAATATAGGCATTTAAAATGCTTAAGCCCCGTAAGTTTTCCACTAAGAATTTGGTTGTTTCAGACGTTTTAACTAAATTTGCCCCTATGTCGGTCTGCCTTCGGGCAGTATTTTGACATACAAGGATATAGCAAAGATGACTCCGCCCCTTTATTGCTGGGGCGTAGGCATGTTTTGGCTTTCCAGAAATCTGCGCTTACTCCTTTCTCAGAAAGAGGCTGAGGCTCGGTTGGAAAGCAGAAGGGAATGGCAGTTACATAAGCATTCCCGTTATCCGAGAAAACAAATCAACAGAATCCGTATGATGCAAAGCCGTTGTGCCGGTTCCGATGTCAAGCATGGGGAGGAACAGCGGCCGGTGATTAGTGCGCCATACCGAAGCAAGCAACAATAACGTAATGAAAGTCTCCATCATAACAGCCACCTACAACAGTGCCGCCACATTGCGCGACACGTTGGACAGCGTGTTGGCCCAGACTTATCAAGACATAGAATACATCATCGTAGACGGTTTGTCGGCCGACGGCACGCAAGAAATTGTCAAGGCTTACGAACCGCGCTTTGGTGGACGCCTACGTCTGGTCAGCGAAAAAGACAAAGGGCTTTATGACGCGATGAACAAAGGCTTGCGCATGGCAACGGGCGACATTGTTGGCGTTCTCAATTCCGACGACCTCTTCTACGACAAACAAGTCGTGGCCGACGTTGTCAAAGCGTTTGAGTCCGACGATATTGACTGCGTTTACGGCGACCTTGAATTTGTCGCCGCCAACGACATCACCAAAGTTGTCAGGAAATGGAAGGGCTCGCAATACCAGCCCGGCTATTTCAAACGAGGCTGGCATCCGGCACATCCCACGTTCTATTGTCGCCGCGCTTGCTATGAAAAATACGGATATTTTGACTTAGACTTGAAGGTGTCGGCCGATTTCGACCTCATGCTTCGTTTTCTTGGAAAACACCAAATACGCAACAAATATCTCTCGCGCAATTTCATTTGGATGCGCACAGGCGGAGAAAGCAATGGCTCGCTGCGGAGAATCATCCAAGGCAACACCAACATCCTGCGCTCATTCCGCAAGAACGGATATGACATCAACGGCTTCTATCTCGTGCGCCGACTCACGCCGAAAGTGTGGGACCTCATGAAGACGAAAATATTGTCGGTCATGAAAGGCAATAAATAAGCCGCAGGTGCGTTAAGGATATATAATGTCCTCCGCAAAAGGCAGACATAATGCCCCGCTCGTGAAAAAGCAAAGGCAGAAAAGCAGCGTCCATCGCAGGACGCAGCGAAGAAAAACAGATTTCAAGCATGAAGCAAACTGAAGAAAAATATGAAGTGATCCCCGATGGGATGAACCGTTTCGACCGCTTTACCAAGCGGGCGTTCGACATTCTCGTGTCGGCGGTTTGTCTCGTGGCTTTTTCGCCCCTCATTCTGTTTTGCTATCTGGCTGTCAAACTCGAAGACGGCGGTCCGGCCGTCTATAAGCAAGAGCGCATAGGTCTTCACGGCAAAGCGTTCAACATCCTCAAATTCCGCTCCATGCGCATCGACGCCGAAGATGGCGGTCCGAAGCTCTCCAGCGGAGAAACCGACAACCGCCTGACCAAGGTCGGGAAAATGCTGCGCGAGCACCATCTTGACGAGCTCCCACAGCTTTGGAATGTCTTTCGCGGCGACATGGCCTTCATTGGTCCGCGCCCGGAACGCCAATACTACATCAACAAGATCATGGAGAAAGACAACCGCTATCCGAATCTCTATCAGATTCGTCCCGGTGTCACCTCGTATGCAACGCTCTATAACGGCTACACCGACACCATCGAAAAGATGGTCAACCGCCTGCACTACGACCTCTATTATCTGCAACACCGCTCTTGGGGGCTTGATTGCAAGATTCTCTGGATGACGTTCTTCAATATCGTCAGAGGCAAGAAATTCTAAGAAACAAACAAAAACGTATATATGAAAAATTATCTGGTCACCGGCGCCGCTGGTTTCATTGGAGCCAACTATCTGAAATATATCCTGGCCAAGCACGATGACGTGCGCGTCGTGGTGCTCGATTTGCTCACGTATGCAGGCTATCTCGGCACCATTGCTGGCGATGTCGACAACGAGCGTTGCTTCTTTGTGAAGGGCGACATCTGCGACCGTCCGCTCCTCGATCGCCTCTTCGCCGAATATAAATTCGACGTGGTGGTCAATTTCGCTGCCGAAAGCCATGTCGACCGCAGTATCGACAATCCGCAGCTCTTCTTGCAGACCAATATCCTCGGAACGCAAAACCTGCTCGACGCCGCCCGCGCCGCTTGGGTGACGGGACGCGACGCACAGGGCTACCCGACTTGGCGTAACGGCGTGCGCTTCCATCAAGTGTCGACCGACGAAGTGTATGGCTCTTTGGGCGCAGAGGGTTTCTTCACCGAAACCACACCGCTGCAGCCCCATAGCCCGTACAGCGCATCCAAAACCTCTGCCGACCATTTCGTTTGTGCTTACCACGACACTTACCACATGCCGGTGAGCATCACGCGCTGCTCAAACAACTACGGCCCTTACCAGTTCCCGGAGAAGCTCATTCCGCTCATCATCAACAATATCCTCGCAGGAAAACCGTTGCCCGTTTACGGCAAGGGAGAGAATGTGCGCGACTGGCTCTATGTGGAAGACCACTGCAAGGCCATCGACATGGTCATCCGTAATGCCAAAGACGGCAGCATCTACAATGTGGGTGGACACAACGAACGCCAGAACATTCAAATCGTGAAGATCATCATCCGCACCATCCGCGAACTGATGGAAGAACACCCAGAATGGCGCACCCTTCTCAAGCGACAGGAGCGCGATGCCAACGGACAAATCAGCATCGACTGGATCAACGACGACCTTATCACCTTCGTGAAAGACCGCCTCGGACACGACCAGCGCTACGGCATCGATCCTTCGAAAATCAAGGCCGACTTGGGATGGTATCCTGAGACGAGTTTCGAAGTGGGCATCGTTAAGACCATCCGCTGGAACCTCGAACACCGCGATTGGGTGGAAACTGTCAGCGGCTCAGACTATCAGCAATACTACGACAAGATGTACGGCGGACGCTGATTGGATGGCAGACGGCAAAGCCAAACGGATGATGTTTGGCTGAGGCTTCTCCGAAACCTGACTTTCTGAAACAGAGATTCAGAATTTCCATAAGGCAGACGCAAGTCTAATCATAAGCAGATTCTAAAGACACACGCATGTTCATTGTGTACGGCCCTCTTAGAATCTGCTATTTTTTTTTACAGTAACCCATGAAAAAAAACTTTCTGATTTCGGCATGCGTTGGCTTTGCGTGCAGCGCCTTGCCTGCCTCGGCGCAGATTAGCCGCCTCACGCATGATGTCGATTATGCCGTTGAGATGAGCGGCACGGCCTCCAGCGGTGACTATGCACCGTTTTGGCTGACCTCAAACCGCTACGGACTCTCTTCCGTTGAAAACAATTCGGGCTATATCCGTGCTCGCGTTCAGCGCAGCACGCAGGCCGACAGTACCCGCCTTTGGCGTGTTGGCTACGGTATCGACTCCGCCATTCCCGCCAATTATACCAGCAAAGCCGTCGTGCAGCAGTTCTATTTCGATGTCGACCTGCGAGCCTTCCGCCTCAGTGTCGGCGCCAAGGAGCGCGGAGAGTCGCTCAAAAACGTGGCCCTCTCGTCGGGTGGCCTCACGCAGAGCGTCAATGCGCGGCCTGTGCCGCAGGTGAGGGTGGAACTGCCCGATTTCTGGGCGATTCCTGGCACCCACAATTGGCTGGCCGTCAAGGGCCATTTGGCCTACGGCCTCTTCACCGACAACCGCTGGCAGCGCGAAACGCATCCAGAGGGCGCCCTCTATTCGGCCAATGCGCTCTACCACAGCAAAGCCGGTTTCCTGCGCATCGGCAACGAGAAGAAATTCCCGCTCTCCTTCATCGGCGGCTTGGAGATGTCTGCCCAGTTTGGTGGCGAAGCCTGGAACGTCGGCCGTCGCACCGACGACCCCACCTTCGACAATTCTCACGTCAATATGGGCCACGGCTTCAAGAGTTTCTGGCACGCCTTCATCCCTGGCGGCAGTGATGCCTTCGACGGCGCCTACCTCAACAACGAAGGCAATCAGCTCGGCAGTTGGCATTTTCAGTTGAATTGGAAAGGAAAAGACTGGAACCTCAAGGGCTATGCCGAACATTTCTTTGAAGACCATTCGCAGATGTTCCTGGAATACGGTTGGAAAGACATGCTTTGGGGCGTTGAGGCCACGTTGCCGAAGAATCCCTTCGTCTCGACCGTGCTCTACGAACATTTGCGCACCACCGACCAGACGGGCGGCCTTTACCACGATGCCACACCAGAGCTCGGCATACAGATTAGCGGTCTTGACAACTATTACAACCACAGTTTCTATGGCGCCTGGCAACATTGGGGACAAGCAATGGGCAACCCCTTGTTGCTTTCGCCAGTTTATAACGAGAATGGAGAAATCAAGTTCAAGCACAACCGCATCACCGCCCACCATTTCGGTCTCTCCGGCCAGCCGCTTCCCGAACTTTCCTACCGCCTCCTCTTCTCCCATGTGCGGTCGCTGGGCAGCTATGAAGTGCCAAACATCAAGCCGCAGTTTGCCAACTATTTCATGGCGCAGGCCGACTATGCCCCGCGTCATTTTCATGGCCTTTCTTTCTCGGCAGCAGTCGGTTCCAACGGCGGCAGCCTCATCGGTAACAGTTTCGGCGGCATGCTCACGCTGCGCAAAACGGGCCACTTCTGACCCGCCGCCGCTTCACCTCTAAAACGAAAACAAACAGATGAAAGCGAAAATTCTTTATATCATCCTGTGCGCCTTGGCGTTTGCCGGCCTTGCTGGCGTGTCCTCCTGTGAGAAGATGGACGACAACGGCGACCTCGGCGGCAACTGGCAGCTCGTCTCATGGGAGCGTCTCAGCGATGGCAGCCTCGTCGCCACCAATGCCGACAGCATTTTCTACACCTTCCAGGGAAAACTCATGAAGACGCAGCGCATGAGCCAGCCCGACTTCTTCCTGGCCACGTTTCGCACCACGACCGACAGCCTCGTGATGCTCAACATCTACGCTTCTCCCTACGATAGCCTCGTTGCCCCGTCGGCCCTGAGCGCCTATGGTGTCAGCCCTTCCGGACGTTTCCATTTCGACCATCTTTCGTCCTCGCGCCTCGTGCTCTCAACGGAAACCTCCCGTCTCACGTTCAGAAAATACTGAGCATGCCTTGTGCCAAAGCCCAAAAAGTGGTAAGTTTGCACTCAGAACAAGACATATCTCATGATAGACATACACAACATACATAAATCCTTCGGCCAACTCGAAGTGCTCAAGGGCATCGACCTTCACATCGGGAAAGGCGAAGTAGTCAGCATTGTCGGTTCCAGCGGTGCTGGTAAAACCACCTTGCTGCAAATTATGGGAACGCTCGACAAACCCGATGCCGGTTCGCTCTCCATTGCCGGACACGACGTCCTGAAACTCAATCGCCGCCAGCTCGCGCGTTTCCGTTGCGAACACATCGGCTTCGTCTTCCAGTTTCATCAACTGCTGCCTGAGTTCACCGCGCTTGAAAACGTGATGATTCCGGCCCTGATTGCCAAGCGAAACAAGAGCGAAGCGCGTCAGCGGGCCTTGCAGCTCCTTGAATATCTGAAGCTCGCCGACCGCGCCAACCACAAGCCTGCCGAACTCTCCGGTGGAGAAAACCAGCGCGTGGCAGTGGCAAGGGCGCTGATGAACGAGCCCGACGTGGTCTTTGCCGACGAACCCTCTGGAAGCCTCGACAGCCACAACAAGGCCGAGCTCCATCAGCTCTTCTTCGACTTGCGCGATAAATTTGGACAGACCTTCGTGATTGTCACGCACGATGAAGAACTCGCTGCGCTCACCGACCGCACCATCCATCTGGCCGACGGTCGCATCGTTTCGGAAAGCTCGCGCATGCAACCCGAGGAGACCACAGAAACATCCAACATCGCTGCCGCTGAGGCTGCAGAACAAGACCCTTCAAACCATGCTTAAATTAGGAAACTGGAACGAACTCGTCATCGTTAGATTCACGGACCACGGCGCCTATCTCGACGGAGGTGACGTGGGCGAAGTGCTCATGCCAAAAAGTTATGTCTTACGCGAGATGCACCCTGGCGACCGCGTGCGCGTTTTTGTCTATCTCGACCAGAGCGAGCGTCTCGTTGCCACCACCGAACAGCCCCGTGCCGTTGTCGGACAGTTTGCCTGCCTGCGCGTGTCGTGGGTGAACGAATATGGCGCTTTTCTCGACTGGGGCTTGATGAAGGACCTCTTCGTGCCTTTCCGTGAACAGAAAACGAAGATGGAGCAGGGGAGAAGTTACGTGGTGTATATCTACATCGACGAGTCAACGCGCCGCATCGTTGGCACGGCCAAAGTCGACCGCTATCTCACGCCGGCTTCTTCAGCCGATTATTATCGCGGCAAAGATGTTGAACTGCTCGTGCAGGGCCGCACGCCCCTCGGCTTCAAGGTGATTGTCGACAACGCCCATGCCGGCTTGGTTTACGACAACCAGATTTACGGACAGACACCGCGAATGGGCGACACGCTGCGCGGAACGGTGGTCACGCTGCGTCCCGATGGCAAACTTGACATTTCTCTGGAGCGCATCGGAAAAAGTCGTTTCCGTGATTTTGCCGATGTGTTGCTCGACGAGTTGGAAGCCAACGGTGGCACCCTTCCTTACACCGACCGCAGTACGCCCGAAGAAATAGCTAACCGCTTCTCTGTCAGCAAGAAAACCTTCAAGCGTGCAGTCGGAACACTCTATAGCAAACACCGCATCACCTTAGGGGAAAATGAAATAAAACTTTTGCAGTGATAAAAAATATTTATTCGGCAAAAAAACATGCTTTTTTGTTTGGGTAAATAAAATCTGTTTTATACCTTTGCATTGTCAAAAAGGGAAAGCAAGAATCCCTTAGAAAAAAGAATAGTTTTTTCATCTCTATATAAGTTCTGTGAGGCAAACATTCGTCGTGAGACGCGTGTTTGCATTTTTGTTTGACTAGCATGTGTGTTGTCTAATGGGTGCAAGTCCCTAACGAGC